>ERZ1645189.64-NODE-64-length-26019-cov-4.873748_pt1 | contig 26019 bp, 20 predicted proteins | sample MGYA00575350_ERZ1645189 | MGnify/ENA primary metagenome ERZ1645189 (study PRJEB40845, sample SAMN11283421) | freshwater sediment metagenome | isolation source: river sediment | host: Sediment | place: India: Jajmau, Kanpur | collected 2015-12-17 ...
AAGCTAAAATTCTAATTTATGATGTTTTTAGTTTAGGTTATTCTGTTTTAGTGAGATTTTCGATTACCTGATTGCTTTTCTCTTCATCTGTCGAGTACTTGCCAAGGTCCGGCTGAAAGAAGAAAAGCCTGAGGATGAAGAACATTATGAAAAGTTTTACAATGATGATTAGCCACAATGTTTTACCAAGCGGAGTCATACCTTTGAAACCTTCATAATAGAACATCCAGATTCTTTTGAACATACTGGTTCTCATTGGCAAATTTTTGCTCTAATATAGCTTATTTTTTTGCTCGGACAAAAGTGAAAAGGTATATTTGCGAAAAATAAGACCAGATATGGAACGCAGAAACTTTTTAAAGGCTGCACTTCTTGGCAGCATCGCCGGTGCGGTTCAGCTTAAGCCGGAAAATGTATTTGCCCGCGAGAGCAAAGAGGCTCCCGGTCAGAATGATTTAGTTGCCGTAATGGGCGGTGAACCCGAAGTCATGTACAAAAGGGGAATAGCAGCTATGGGAGGCATGAAGGCCTTTGTAAAAAAAGGACAGAAAGTTGTCGTGAAGCCTAACATAGGCTGGGATAAAAAACCTGAATTCGCTGCGAATACCAACCCTCAGCTGGTAGCTGCAATTGTAAAGGATTGCCTGGCTGCAGGAGCTGCAGAGGTTGTTGTTTTTGACCATACCTGTGATGAATGGCAGGCTTGTTATAAAAACAGCGGAATTGAAGCTGCTGCAAAGGCTGCAGGTGCTAAAATCGCATTTGCACATGACGAGAAATACTATAAGGAGGTAGATCTCCCAATGGGACTCAGACTAAAAAAAGCGAAGATTCATGAATCCATAATTGAGGCAGATGTCTGGATTAATGTACCTGTGCTTAAGAACCACGGTGGTGCAAAAATGACAATGTCCATGAAGAACTATATGGGTATTGTGTGGGACAGAGGTTACTGGCATGCAAATGACCTTCAGCAGTGTATTGCAGACTGTGCAACTTACACAAAAAAACCTGTTCTCAACATTGTGGATGCTTACAGAATCATGACCCAGAACGGGCCAAAGGGCAAAACAACCAACGATGTTGTTCTGGCCAAGGCATTGTTTATTTCCGGTGATATAGTGGCTGCAGATACTGCTGCGCTAAAGTTCTTCAATCAGTTCCGTGAAATGAAGATGGAGGATGTTTCTCACATTGGAAAAGCTGCAAAGTTCAATATCGGTACAACCGATCTGGATTCAATTAAGGTAGAGAGAATAAAAATCTGAATATAATGTACAAGTTCCTGAAAAGGGGTAGGGTAGCCGTTTCAATTTTAATTACGGTTGCCGTTACTCTTGCGTTTTTGTTTTTTTCGAACAGGGAGACAGATCTCTTCAACGGGTTTCTGAAAATTCAGTTCGTTCCTGCCCTGCTTGGCGTTTTCACCGGCAGTGCAATAATTCTGGTATTGCTTACAGTACTTACACTTCTCTTCGGAAGGGTATACTGCTCTACCATATGTCCGCTGGGAACCCTGCAGGATGCAACTTCAAGAACGGCATCTCTTTTCAAGAGTAAAAAGAGCCGCAGATTCAAATACTCTTCTCCAAAAAATCTGATGAGGTACCTGATCCTGGGTGCTGCCGGCATTCCGCTCATTTTTGGATCCTCTGCCGTGATTGCATTTCTTGATCCATATTCAAATTACGGAAAAATATCATCTGAGATAACCGGAAGACTGGAGCAATATGTCCATAACCTGTTATCTACAGTTTTTCCGGATTCGATATTCTTCAGAAGCTATTCAGTTTTTATAGCCGGGTCTTTTATTTTTGCACTTGCATTTCTCATTCTGGTACTTGCAATGAGTGCCCTCAGAGGTCGTCTTTACTGTAATACAATCTGTCCTGTCGGAACACTGCTGGGTTTTATTTCCAGATTTTCTGCCTTTAAACCAGAGATAAACAGGGAGAGCTGTAATAAATGCACGCTTTGTGTTACTAATTGTAAGGCTGAATGCATTGATTTGAAAAACAGTACAATCGATGAGTCAAGATGCGTGGGATGTCTTAATTGTATGACTGTATGCAAAAAAGGTGCTGTTACTTATAAGTATTCATGGAAGAAGAGAGAAGAACAAAATGAGGTGCCTGCAAACGCTGCTTCTGAGCCTGTGCCGGCTTCTTCTGGAAGAAGGGATGCTCTCATTACACTGGGGCTTGTTGGGACATTTCTCGCAGTTAAGGCGGTTGGTAAGGTTGCCCCTCTGGCTGCAAAACCAAAAAAGGATGGAATTGCCCCTCCGGGAGCAGTCAGCATAGATAACCTGAAGAGTAACTGTACAGCCTGTCAGGCGTGCGTTACAGCGTGCCCCAACGGTATAATAAAACCGGCAACAGGTGAGTACGGAACAGATGGTCTGCTTATGCCTGTCTTAAGCTTTGACAAACACTTCTGCGGTTATGACTGCAATGTATGCACACAGGTGTGCCCCAACGGAGCTCTTATTCCCCTTGAGATCGAAGAGAAGCGTCTTACCCAGATTGGAAAAGTTCGCTTTAACCTTAAAAAGTGTATCGTATTTACAGATAAGACAGACTGCGGAGCCTGCGACGAGCACTGTCCAACCAAGGCTATAACAATGATTCCGTGGGGAGAGGAGGGTCTCTTTATTCCTAAAGTAAACAGAAATATCTGTATCGGATGCGGAGGCTGCGAGTATGTTTGTCCTGCAAAAGAGAAGGCTATGATAGTAGAACCAAATGAGGTTCATGCAATTGCACAGAAGCCAAAAGAGGAAAAGCAGGAGAAGGTGAAGGTAGACGAATTCGGGTTTTAAATCTGAATATGAGAGAAACCTTTACTGATCACCTTTAAGCATTTCCGGTCTTAAAAGTTTAGTTCTTTCGAGCGACTGCTCTTCCTGCCAGGCCTTAATCAGTTTTGGATTGCCGGAGAGCAGCACCTCGGGAACCTTCCACCCGTTAAAATCTGCCGGCCTTGTATAAACCGGAGGTGCAACCAGTTCGTCCTGAAATGAATCACTCAGAGCAGACATCTCGTCACCAATTGCGCCCGGAATGAGCCTTACAATTGAATCTACAATAACTGCAGCCGGAATTTCACCCCCGCTAAGAACAAAATTTCCAATTGATATTTCCTTTGTAATGAGATGTTCCCTTATTCTGTGATCAATTCCCTTATAGTGTCCGCAGAGAATAATTATGTTTTTAAGACATGAGAGCTTATTGGATGTTGGCTGGTCAAGAATCTCTCCGTCCGGGCTGGTATAGATAACCTCATCATACTCTCTTTCACTCTTCAGTCTGGAGATAATATTGTAAATTGGTTCAATCATAAGAACCATCCCTGCCTCACCTCCAAACGGGTAATCATCAACCTGTTTGTATCGTCCTTTTCCCCAGTCACGGATATTGTGAACAACAATTTCTACAAGTCCTTTATCTGCAGCCCTCTTCACAATCGAGTGATTAAGCGGGCTTTCAAGCAGTTCCGGTAAGACTGAAAGTATATCGATTCTTATCATGGCGCAAATTTACACAAATCACCGCTTTGGCAAATAATTTTTCTATATTTGCAAGTTATTAAACTTAATTGTCTTGTAATAATGAACCAGGAAGTTAACACATCAGCCTTAAATGAGCAGTTCGGCGAAGAAATTCAGCCTGAAAACCAACAGGCAGTAGATACCGCCTCTGATTATCCGGATTATTCAGGTAAAAGCCTGAGAGAAATTATTGACATTTTTCAGGAGATGCTCGAAAGGGCCGATCAACATGAAATGTATAAGCATGCCGAGGGAATCAAGGCTGCTTTTTACAAAGCTCTCAAAAGGGAGAAGATTGCCATTGGCTTTCATGTTGCTTCAGAAAACAATGAGGTTCAGGAGGATGAGTCAGATGATACAATTGTGTCAAACAACCCTTTTGCAGAACTGGAAAGGGGCTTCAAGGAGCTTTATCTGAATTACAAGACAGTAAGGACAAACTTCGTTCAGAACATCGAAAAGCAAAAAGAGGACAATCTTCAGCAGAAGCTTGCTATCATTGAGGAGCTAAAATCTCTCATTGAGAAACAGGAAGATCTTAATCATACATTCCCTGCATTCCGCGAACTTCAGAACAGATGGAAATCTGTTGGTCCTGTGCCTCAGGCCCAGAACAAGGATTTATGGGAGAGTTACCAGTATCTGGTTGAGAAATTTTATGATTTCGTTAAGATTAACAATGAACTCAGAGATCTGGACCTTAAGAAAAACCTAGAGATTAAGACATCTCTCTGCGAAAAGGCAGAGGAGCTTATTGATGAGACAAATGTTGTTGAGGCTTTCAAAAAGCTGCAGAAACTTCACGAGGAGTGGAGAGAACTTGGCCCGGTTCCTAAAGAGCTGAGAGAAGAGATTTGGGAGAGATTTAAAAAAGCCACTTCCAACATTAACAAGCGTCAGCAGGACTTCTTTGAAAGGCTTAAGGAGGACCAGAAACACAATCTGGAATTAAAGGCAGCTCTGTGCGAAAAGGCAGAGGAGATAGCCAACATCGAGGATTCAGAAAACAAAGACTGGAATGCACTTTCGAAGCAAATTGAAAACTTGCAGGGAGAGTGGAAAAGCATTGGTTTTGCCTCTAAGAAGGAGAACCAGAAAATATATGACAGATTCAGAGCAGCCTGTGATAAGTTCTACAACGCCAAGAGAGAGTTCTATTCAAATTTCAAGGTGCTTATGCAGGACAACCTTGACAAGAAAATAGCCCTCTGCGAGCAGGCAGAAGCCCTTAAGGAGAACACAGACTGGAAAAAGACAACAGATCAGCTTATCAGCCTTCAGAAGAAATGGAAGGAGATTGGACCTGTTGCCAGAAAGCAGTCAGACCTTGTATGGAAAAGATTCCGCGCAGCTTGTGACCAGTTTTTTGAAAATAAATCAAAACACTTTAGTTCAGTTGATGAATCTTACGATGAGAACCTGAGAAAGAAGCTTGAGCTCATTCAGGAGATTAACGAGTACAAACCGGATTCCAAAACTGCTGAGAATATTGAAGCACTTAAGGATTTCCAGTCACGATGGACTGAGATTGGATTTGTTCCAATTAAGGAGAAGGAGAGAGTTCAGGCTGCATACCGTCACGCTGTTGATACCAAGTTTGCAGATATTCGTTCTACAGACCAGGAGCACAAAATTGACAGGTACAAGAAACATATCAAGGAGCTTCAGACTTCCGGAAGAGGTGACAGAGGCATAAGAAGTGAAAGGGATAAGCTGGTTCAGAAGTTCCGCGCAATGGAAAATGATATCGCAGTTTGGGAAAACAATATGGGATTCTTCGCGAAATCAAAGAATGCAGACGCTCTTCTGCTAGAGCTGGACAAAAAGATTGCAAGAGCAAAAGAGGAGCTTGCTCAGATAGAAGAGAAGATCAAAGTAATAGATAATCAACAGGACTAATTAACAGATGAATAAAAATTCCATTTTAGGATTCGTTCTTATTGGTGTTATATTAATAGCTTTCAGCTGGTATAACTCAAAGCTCATAAATGAATCCAAACCTTTACAGCAACAGGCTGACTCAATAGCAGCAGTACAGGCACAGGGAGGTACAGATACGGCAGCAATTAATAATGATTCACTTATTACCGGTGCCGGTTCTCTTTCTGCTTCTGCCGCAGTTCAGTCATCACCTTATAAGGACTCACTCCTTATTAAAGCCAGCATGGGAGCAGAGGAGTTTACAACCCTCGAAAACGATAAAATCCGTGTTGAACTTACCAATCTGGGCGCACAACCATCTAGTGTCTCAATAAGGGATTTTAAAGCTGCAGACAGTACAGAACTTGTGCTGATGAAGAAAAAGAGCAGCAATCTTTCACTCGCTGTCTACACAAACGAGGAGATAAGATCAGACAGGTTTGCCTTTACCAGGTTTGCACAGAGTGATTCATCTGTAACATACAGACTATATGTAGATTCATCATCATATATTCAGTATGAGTACATCCTGAGACCCGGAAGCTATATGCTGGCGGCAAATGTTACACTGTCGGGAATGGATAAACACATTCCAAGAAATGTAACCTCTCTTGACCTCTCATGGGTAATGGATATGCCAAGGCTCGAGAAGGGCTATGACAATGAAAAGAACTACTCAACTATCGTTTACAAATTTCCAAATGACAAGAATGTAGATGATCTGGGACTTCGCAAGGACGATTCAGAAGAGGATATCAGAACCAAAGTTGAATGGATAGCATATCAGCAACAGTTTTTCTCAGCTATTCTCGTAGCTGAAAACAGTTTTGCCAATGCTAACATGAAATACAGATTTTATCCCGAGACAGATCCGGATAGAAATCTTATGAGGTGTGAGTCAATGATGCAGGTACCATACATTGAAGGAGCTGAGGTTTCAATTCCTTTCTCTATGTATTTTGGCCCTAATCACTTCAAGACTCTTAAATCATACGACAAGGGATTTGAAAAAATTGTACCTCTGGGCGGATGGCTTATAGGATGGATTAACAGATATATCATTATCACAGTATTCGATTTTCTGGGCAGATTTATAAGCAACTACGGAATCATCATTCTGATTCTGACTATTCTGATTAAGCTTGTTATTTCGCCACTGACATTTAAATCATATATGTCTTCGGCAAAAATGAGAGTTCTCAAGCCAGAGATAGATAAGATTAATGCTAAGTATCCAAAGACAGAGGATGCTATGAAGAAACAGCAGGAGACTATGGCACTCTACAGTAAGACAGGCGTGAGCATGTTTGGAGGATGTCTGCCAATGCTGCTGCAATTCCCGATACTCTTCGCGATGTTCCGTTTCTTCCCTTCATCTTTTGAATTGCGTCAGGAGAGTTTCCTCTGGGCAGATGACCTCAGTACCTATGATTCAATACTGAACCTGCCGTTTACAATCCCTCTTTTTGGAGATCACCTGAGTCTCTTTGCATTGCTGATGGCTGTGTCAACATATTTCTACTCACGGATGAACATTGACCAGATGACATCCGGACCTCAGATGGCCGGGATGAAGGTTATGTCACTCTACTTCATGCCAATCTTCCTTCTGTTCCTTGGAAATAACTTCTCAAGCGGACTAAGCTACTACTATCTTCTCTCAAACCTTATTACCATGGTTCAGACATGGGTTATAAGAAGATTCTTTGTGGATGAGGAGAAGATTTATGCAAAGCTTAAAGAGAGAGCAGCTACTCCAAAAAAGAAATCAAAATTCCAGGAGCGTCTTGACGCAGCTTACAAAGCTCAGCAGGACCAGCTCAAGAAAAGAAAATGAGTGTAGAAAACAATATCACTGAACTAAGAAAGGAGCTGCCGTCAACCGTAAAGTTGGTGGCAGTTTCCAAATTCATGCCCAATGAACTCATAATGGAGGCATACAATGCCGGACAAAGAGATTTTGGGGAGAACAGACCGCAGGAACTGAACCGGAAAATGGCTGAGTTACCATCCGATATCAGATGGCATTTTCTCGGACATCTGCAGACCAACAAGATTAAGCTGATTATTGATAGCGTATCACTTATACATTCGGCTGATTCTCTGAGGTTAATATCTGAAATCGGAAAGGAGGCCGCAAAGAGGGGGTTGGTTAAGGATATACTTATTCAGCAACACATCTCATCGGAGGATACCAAACAGGGATTCTCTTCCATTGAAATGGAGGAGGCCGCAATTTTCGCCAGGGAGACTACCGGGATTCGAGTTTGCGGGGTTATGGGTATGGCTACATACACAGACGATATGGAACAGGTGAGAGGTGAGTTCAGGGGATTGAGGTTAACATTTGAAAAATTAAAAAGCACACTCTTTGCAGACGACAGAGCTTTTGAACATATTTCAATGGGAATGTCAGGCGATTTCCCCCTCGCTGTTGAAGAGGGCAGTACTATTGTAAGAGTTGGTACGAGAATTTTCGGTTCCAGATATTAAAGTCTCCAGTCAACCGGAGTAATCCCTTTACTTTTTAAGTATTCATTTGCTGCAGAAAAGTGTCTGCAGCCAAAAAAGGCTCCCCTTGCAAGCGGGGAGGGGTGAGCAGCTTCCAGCACAAGGTGTCTGGATGAATCAATAAGTTCTCTTTTTCCCCTTGCAAAATTTCCCCAGAGCATAAAAACAAGTCCGTTTCTGTTTGCGGACAATTTTGAGATAACAGCATCTGTGAATGTTGTCCATCCGATTTTACTGTGTGAGGCAGGATCTCCGGCCCTTACAGTTAGTACAGCATTAAGGAGGAAGACTCCCTGAGATGCCCACTTTTCCAGATTTCCTGAGACCGGAACCGGAATTCCTAAGTCTGTTTTGAGTTCCTTGTATATGTTCTGAAGTGACGGAGGGATTGCAACACCCTCGGGTACAGAAAAAGAGAGGCCGTGAGCCTGTCCCGGACCATGGTAGGGGTCCTGGCCAAGTATCACGACCTTGACTTTATCAAAAGGTGTCAGATTGAATGCATTGAATATCTGCGGTCCCCTGGGGTAAACAATTGTCCCGGCAGCTATTTCACTGCGGATATGATTTACTGCCCCGGCGAAATACTCTTTTTCAAACTCATCCCTGAGAACTTCTCTCCATGAGCTTTCAATCTTAACATCCATCTGAAAATTTTTTAGAATATGTAGCTAATTACCTCTTCAATGGTTTTGAAATATTTGAATTCCAGACCCTTGATGTAGATTTCGTTGATATCCTTAATATCTTTTTCGTTTTCAGATGAAAGAAGGATAGTCTTTATACCGGCTCTCTTGGCAGCGAGAATTTTCTCCTTGATTCCGCCTACAGGCAAAACCCTGCCTCTGAGAGTTATCTCACCGGTCATCGCAATGCCGCTCTTAACCCTCTTTTTCATAAAGGCTGATGCCATTGCGCTCACCATTGTAATACCGGCAGACGGCCCGTCCTTAGGAATTGCCCCCTCAGGCACATGAATGTGGATATCCCTCTCCATAAACTCTTTACTTGTCATACCCAGTAATTCCGGATGTGATTTAAGGTACTGGTAAGCAATTACAGAAGACTCCTTCATTACATCGCCCAGATTACCTGTAGAGGTAAGCATACCTTTTCCCTCACTCAGACTGCACTCTATGAACAGAATTTCTCCTCCGTTCTGTGTCCATGCAAGACCGGTAACAACACCGGGGGCCTCGTTGCCTTTTTGCATGTCATGGTTATTGGTAGGAATTCCCAGTATCTCCCTCACCTCGGCAGGTCCCATTACATCAGGCAGCTGCTCTCCAAATGCGATCTTTTTAGCGACGACTCTGGCAACCTTGGCAATCTGTTTGTCAAGACCCCTTACTCCGGACTCCCGTGTGTATTCGTCAATAATAACATCAAGACCCCGTGAATTTATTTTAAGCTGATCCTTTTGCAGGCCGTGAGCCTCTCTCTGCTTTGGAAGCAGGTGGTCCTTTGCAATGTATCTCTTCTCTTCTGCAAGATATCCGCTTACATTAATCATCTCCATTCTGTCCCTCAGAGCCGGGTGAATTGCCGAGATATTGTTTGCTGTTGTTAAAAAGAGAACCTTGGACAGATCGAAATCAATATCCAGGTAGTTATCGTGGAATGCTGTGTTTTGTTCAGGATCGAGCACCTCCAGCAGTGCAGATGCAGGATCTCCCCTGAAGTCGCTGCTCACCTTGTCAATTTCATCAAGTACAATAAGCGGATTTGAAGTACCTGCCTTTTTTATTGCACTGATAATCCTGCCCGGCATTGCTCCTATATAAGTACGCCTGTGGCCGCGGATTTCAGACTCATCATGGAGACCTCCTAGAGAGATTCGGCCGTATTTTCTGTCAAGAGCTCTGGCAATCGATTTGCCAAGTGACGTTTTACCTACACCCGGAGGGCCGTAAAGGCACAGAATTGGAGACTTCATATCTCCCTTGAGCTTCAGAACGGCAAGGTGTTCAATTATTCTCTCCTTAACTGTCTCTAGGCCAAAGTGATCGCTGTCAAGGGTTCTTTTTGCATGCTTCAGATCCAGATTGTCCTGGCTGGTCTCATCCCACGGAAGCTCAACAAGGAACTTCACATAAGAGAGCTGTATATTGAAATCAGGTGAATTTGGATTTGTCCTCTCCAGTTTCTGGAGCTCCTTTTCAAAAGTTTCGGCAACATTAAGCGGCCATCTCTTTTTCTTTCCCTGAATTCTCAGGTCATTGAACTCCTGCGCGCTGTTGTTTATTCCAAGCTCCTCCTGAATAGTCTTAAGCTGATTGTTCAGATAGTATTCTCTCTGCTGCTGGTCAATTTCTGTGCGGACCTTCTGCTGAATATCATCCTTAATCTTAAGTAAATCTATGTGTTTGTTAAGCATTTCAAGCAATTTGAGCGCTCTCTGCTTTAACCTGTTTTCTCTCAGGAGAATCATCTTGTCAAGAGGATTCTCAAGTTCCATACTTGAGGCGATAAAATTGATAAGAAAATTATGGCCCTCAATATTCTTAATGGCGAATGCTGCCTCCTGCGGAAGGTGAGGGGAGAGTTTAATAATCATGAGTGCCGAATCCTTTATCGATCCGGCAATTGCATCCAGCTCTTTTGTGCTTCTCTTCCCGGCCTCCTCTTCAAGATATTTGACAGATGCCATAAAATATGGCTCGCTGGTAAGAATTTCCAGAACCTTGAATCGTTTTATTCCCTGTAATATAATAGTAGTGCCTCCGTCAGGCATCTCTATGATCTTGATTATTCTTGCAAGTGTACCTGTTTCGAACAAATCATCAGGCCCGGGATTCTCCATCCTTGCATCCTTCTGTGCAACTGCACCCAGAATCCGGTCTTTTGCATACACCTCCCTCACAAGTTTAACAGATTTCTCCCTTCCAACTGTAATTGGTATGATTGTATCCGGAAACAGAACGGCATTCCTCAGAGCAATGACAGGCAGAGTGTCAGGCAGGAGCATGTCCCGCATATCCTGACTGCCCTCCATGGTCATCATTGGGATGATGTTTACGTCGTCTGCAACAGATTGCTGAAATATCAGGTCGTTTAATTTCATATAATTTCTTGTGGTTACTTTATGTCAATTTGTCATTACTTTTTTCAAATGGAAAAAGTTTCTGACCTCATATTGTAATTGTCAATCTCTGTGCCAAAAAGGTGGATTTGGTATCATTTTTGCGTGAAGAATGAGGATGTTACCTCATAATATAACAAAAAATCGGTAACTGGTGCTCTTTTTGACGGATTTTGGAAAAATAATTATGCAAAGTTTGCATAAATCAATAAAATAATAGTAATTTTGTTCGTCAAAAAAATATAGACTAACCCTTTAATTATTTTAATTGTTATGACAAAAGCGGATATCGTAAACGAGGTTGCAAAAGCAACCGGAATGGAAAAAATCGCTGTACAAAATGTTGTTGAAAGCTTCATGGATAGCGTAAAGGATTCACTTGCGAAAGATAAGAATGTTTATCTTCGTGGTTTTGGTAGCTTCATCGTTAAAAAACGTGCAAAGAAAACTGCCAGAAACATCTCAAAGAACACAACTTTGGTTATTCCTGAGCACTTCATCCCTTCGTTCAAGCCTGCAAAGGTGTTTATGACCAAGGTTAAAAACAATGTAAAGTAATTTTACTTTAAGTAAAAAAATAAAATTTATTATGCCAAGCGGAAAGAAAAGGAAAAGACACAAAATGGCTACTCATAAGCGCAAAAAGCGTCTGCGTAAAAACAGACACAAAAAGAAAAAATAGAGTTGCTTTTTTGAGTCTTGAGTGTGTGATAATCTAAAGCAAATCGCATGATTTGCTTTAGATTTATTCATTTAAAAATGGTCGATGGAGAAAGATCTGATTATCGATGTAAACACCACCGAAGTTTCTATAGCGCTTCTTGAAAATCACAGGCTCATTGAGCTTAACAAGGAGCAAAACAATGGTCGCTACTCGGTGGGCGATGTTTATCTGGGAAGGGTTAAGAGAATAATGCCTGCGTTAAACGCGGCATTTGTTGATATTGGAGACAGTAAAGACGCGTTCATTCATTACCTCGATCTTGGGTTGGCCTTCAGAGGTCTGGATTATTTTACCAGACATATTGGTCAAAGCAAATTGTCGCACAGTGCGCTCTTTTCGGGAGTTAAGCTGAACGACATCCTTGAAAAAGAGGGAAAAATTGCAGATGTTCTCAAACCCGGGCAACTAATTGTTGCCCAAATTGTTAAGGAGCCTATTTCTACCAAAGGGTCCCGTCTCACTGCAGAAATTTCAATTGCCGGAAGGAATATGGTTTTGATACCATTTTCAGACAAGGTGAGCATTTCACAGAAAATTACCTCCAAGGAGGAGAAGAAGAGACTGGAGCGTTTGGTTTATAGTATTTTGCCGCCAAATTATGGCGTGATTATCCGTACTGCAGCAGAAGGAAAACGGGCAGCGGTACTGGACGGAGAATTAAAATCACTTATCAAAAAGTGGGAGGACTCCTGGGCGAAAATGGCCAAGGGAACCGCTCCCCAGCTTTTGTTTACTGAAAACAGCAGAACGACAACAATTCTGAGAGATCTTCTCAATGATTCGTTCACCAACATCTATGTAAACGACGAAGCTATTTGTAATGAAGTAAAAGATTACATTACACTCATTGCACCGGAACATGAGAAAATTGTAAAACTCTACAAAGGCGGAGTTCCGATTTTCGACCATTTTGACGTTACCAAACAGATCAGAGGGTCTTTTGGTAAAGTCATAACTATCAAGGGTGGTGCCTACCTCATCATCGAGCACACAGAGGCTCTCCATGTTATTGATGTTAACAGCGGAATCAGGGCCAAATCCGGCGCAGACCAGGAACAGAACGCATTCGAGGTAAATATGAATGCAGCAGAGGAGATAGCAAGACAGCTACGCCTCAGGGATATGGGAGGAATTATCATTGTTGACTTTATCGATCTTGATAACAACGAAAACAAGGTAAAACTTTTCAAGCACATGCAGGCTCTCATGCAGAATGACAGAGCCAAGCACAATATTCTGCCTCTTACCCGTTTCGGGCTGATGCAGATAACAAGACAGCGGGTAAGACCTGCTACTGAAATAATAACAACTGAATCATGCCCGGCATGTAACGGTACAGGCAAAATTTCATCATCAATCCTGATAGATGAAACAATTGAACGCCAGCTTGCTTATTATGTTAAAGAGAAGGGTCACAAATCTCTCTCTATACGTGTAAATCCAATACTGGCAGCTTATCTCACAAAAGGAATCGTCAGCATCAGAATGAAGATGGCGATGAAGTACAAGTGCACTCTCAAGGTAAAAGAGTCATCAGAAAACCATATGCTTCAGGTTGTATGGTACGACTCAAAGGGAGAGAAACTGGCAGAGTAGTTTAATCTTTTTTGCAGACAATAAGTTTGCGCAAATTATGAGGGAGAAGAGTACCGAATATGTAGGTCTCTCCTCCCTCTTCGATTTTAAGTCTCTCAAGAAGTTTGGCCGAAGAGAGCGGAAAGTTTCTGACAGATACATTTGCCTTCGGATATGTTTTGGAAATGTGTTTTATACCAGACTTTCCGAATTCACAGATGTCAGTAATCCTGAAAACTCTTCCCGGAAAACTGTTAACTCTCTCTCTCCCGAAATAGAGATGGGAGCTGGTTTCTGCCTTGATTAACCCAAATCTGGCCCCGGCCGTTTTGTATGCTCCGCCCTTAAGGATTGAGGCATTGGGCTCATAAAGATACATACCCTTCTCGGGCTCTCCCAACTCTGTGAAAGATTCAGACTCCTCTTTCACTGTCCAGCTGAAACTCTCCCAGATCTTTCCGGATCTTTTAAGATTCCATGCCGTAATGGGGATTTCGGCGGTTTTAAGAGGTTTTTTTACCATTTCCCTGTCAAGTATCAGCAGAAGCTCTTTGCATTCGTTAAAAACGGAAATAACGGCAATTTCTGAACACTCAGGCAATACTTTTGCAAGTGAAGTGATGTCTGCCATTGGAGAGACCTTAACTACAACCTTTGAAGCATGTAAGAAAAGTGAGTCCTTCATGGCAACAATATCAGGGTCGTAATCCCGGATTGCAAAAATTCTTCCTCCCGACTCTGATCTTCTTGACGGATCTATGTAGACAGAGAAATTTGTACCGGAGGTGAATCCGTCAATATCTTCAATTTTATCTACCCGTTTATTGAATACCTCAATATTTTCTGCTCCGAGTCTGCTGAAATTGTTTTTTGCAGCACTGCACAGCACGCTGTTCTGCTCGAACATTTTCACACTTTGGGCAACTTTTGATATGTAATAGCTGTCAACTCCAAGACCGCCGGTAAGATCAAAGACCCTGGAGTCTCTGAAGTATCTCTGTTTAAGTTCTGCAGTGTATGATGAACTGCACTGCTCCACATTTACTGATGATGGGTAAATTATGTCAAAGCGCTCTCCCCATTCCGGAACTTTTACAGCCATTTTTCGCCTGCCCTCTATCGTCGAGGCTGCAAGCCTAACATCAATTCCTTTGAATTTTGACGCCGAAAGTAACAAGGCAGAGGTATCATCCTCTGCATGTTCCTTTATAAAGCTGAAAAACCTCTCGTCAGGCTGCATCATATCAGTATTTTGTAAATGAACACAGCTCCCTTTCAGGAATTCTGACCATCTCCTTCATCCTGTAAACTTCAAATCTGAGAACCGGTTTTCCAAGTTTTTTAATATAGATATTTCCAGCCTTTTCGACACTTCTGAAGTATCTTTTTCCAAGTGAGGCAACATCTGTGCTGTCCCTTGATGACAGAATGAAATATGCACTTTCGCCAATTTTAAAAGTTCCCAGTTCACCTGTTATCCAGGCATATTTTCTGGTATCCTTTAACGGCCCGATTGTTTTTACTACCGTACCTGCGGGTGATGCAATATAAAAATCCTTATGGGATGCATCTTCCCAGTTTGTAGAGAGGATAAATGTCTTTTCTGACATAAGTCCCTTGTCTAAATCGTTTTGTCTGAGCTCAGAAAAATCATGAGCCAGTGTTCTCCATCCAAAATAGTCAAGCGTGAAATCTTCTCTCCCAATTTTTTCTCCGGGAGTGCGTTTTGTATCAATGTTCAGGAATCCGGTATAATAATGAACAACTCCAAGCGCTGTCAGTATAAAGAGAAACGAAAATGCGTTGGCAACCGGGGCCGGCATGATTAGCATTCTGAAATCTCTCTGTTCATATTTTGATGCCAGGTATGCAGATGCAACAAGTATCAGTGGAAAGAAACCAGGTGCAGACCAGTTAGGTTTACTTTCTGTAAAGAGTGAAACTGCCAGAAAGAAAATTATCATTGGCAGAGAGAGGGATATTAGCAGCCGGTACTGGGGCAGTGAGATAAATTTTCTTTTTCTGTATGCCACAACTGCTGCAATTATCACAAATATGTTTACCGGATTGTTAAAAATGATTATACCAGCTAATGAACGTATAAAAGATTCAAGGTTGAAACCTCCCTCTGATGAGAGAAGTCTGGATCCCTGAAAAGCAAAGCTTACAAAGTTGTTTTCAATATTCCAGAGAATTACCGGTAACAGAAATAATCCGCTTATAAGAACAGAAATGTAGAAAAACGGCTTTTTAAGAATAGTTCTGTCGCTTGAAAGCGCATAGACTGCAACTCCAAGCCAGAGGAAAATAGATGAATACTTCGAGAGCATTGCAAGACCAGTGAATATACCGGCAATTACCAGGGCAAGTTTGCACAAAGTTCTGGTCTCTTCGCATGATTCGTACTTCGTTATAAGTCCTTCGTGCAGAAAGTATATTGAAAGCAGAAAGAACAAACTCTGAGGAGTATCAGGATTAATAAATGTCCCAATAAATACAGAAGCATAAACTGATGCAGTATAAAGCAGAGCAGCATAAATGCCGGTAAGTTCATTCTTGATTCTTCTTCCAAGAACAAAGATTATCCATGTATTTACAGATCCGGTGATTATGGAGGCTAGCCTAAGAAAGAACTCTCCTCCAAATGAAAGATTAACTGAAAAAAGCTGAATAAACCAGCCAATCATAGGCGGGTGGTCCAGGTGGCTTAAATCCGGATATGCTCCGTATGTCCAGTAATATGCCTCGTTTGCACCCAGGTCAAGTGACCATGCAAGTGCAGCTCTTATAAGTGCAGAAACAGATATAAGGGCAAAAAGGTACTTTTTAAATGGTGAATCAATTTTCAAACTCAGTTTCATTACCTGTTCGAATTTATTATCTGATTGCTAATCTTGTTAAATCTCCATAAAAACAGCAAAGCTGCAAATACCAGTCCCAGCAGAAGCCCTATCCATACACCCACGGCACCCAGCTCAAGATAAACTCCGCAGAAGTAACCCAGCGGAAGGCATACAAGATAGTAAGAAATGATTGAAAGAATCAGAGGTATTTTTACATCTGCAAGTGCTCTCAGAGCAGCAAGGCCGGATAGTTGAATGGCGTCGAATATCTGAAAGAGGGCAGCTATGATAAGCAGTTTGGCAGCAAGCTCCCTTACCAGAACATCCTCTGTGTAAATGATTGGAATGTAGTTCCTGAATAAAATATATGCCAGCCCGCTAACAGACATAAGGGCAACACTAAGGTGGATTGCAGCAAAACCGGCTGTACGCATTGCTTTGTAATCTCCAAACCCGTACTGGTGGGAGACTCTGATTGTAGATGCTGCTCCAACTCCCAGGGCAAGCATAAACGAGAAGCTGCTCATACTCATGGCTACCTGATGTGATGCGAGGGCAACCTTTCCGCTCCATCCAACCATAATTGCACTCAGACTAAAGGCTGTAATTTCAACAAGATTCTGGAAGGATAGGGGGATTGACGTTTTTAGTACCTCTTTTACTATCTTAGGATCAAAGAACCGCTTTGAAAAATAGACCAGATATTTATTGTAATCACTATGTCTGAAAATAAGATAGATAAAAGCAAGGAACATAAGTACCCTGCTTATGAGTGTGGCAATTGCCGCGCCCTTTACACCCATTGCGTCAAATCCAAAGTGGCCGTAAATAAGCACCCAGTTAAGGAATATGTTTAGTCCATTGGCTATCAGCGTAATGTACATTGCATACTTTGTGATACCAATTCCCTCGGAAAATTGTCTCAGCCCAAAAAACATAAGAAACGGAAAGAGCGAAAAAAGCATTGTGTTGTAATAGAGTTTCGCCTGATGAACCACCTCGGGGGTTTGCCCCATACTATCCATGAAGAAACTCATTCCAAACATAAGCAGAGCCAGAATCATGGATGCTAGGGCGTTAAGAGACAGTGAGTTTTCCAGAAGTCTTCCAACCTTTGCCTGATCTCCTCTTCCAAAGGATTGTCCCACATGAGGGGTTAATCCCTGAGTAAATCCTATCCCAAAAACCATTCCCAGAATAAAGATAGAGTTGGCAAAGGATACTCCGGCAAGTTCTGCGGTTCCAAGGTGGCCCACCATAATATTATCGGCAAGGTTAACCGTAATCTGTCCTGCCTGCGTTAGCATAACAGGAATGGCTACCTTCAGGTTTCTTCGATAAAAGGGGAGATACTCTTTAAAAAACATGAGGCAAAGATACTCTTCTTTGTTTTAATATTTTAAAATTGCAGGGGATTCATTAAATTTGTTTTAATAAAATTAAGAGCCATGGAAAAGAATTATTCCGATATAGCCAGAAAGTGGCTTGAGGAGAGTTATGACGAAGAGACAAGAAATGAGGTGAAGAGGATGATGGAGGAGAATCCGGCTGAACTGGAGGACTCATTTTACAAAAATCTCGAATTTGGAACCGGTGGCCTCAGGGGAATCATGGGAGCCGGAACAAACAGAATGAACCGCTACACTGTGGGAATGGCAACACAGGGACTGTCAAATTACATTAAAAACTGTTTCAGGGGAAGAGCCTCTTTAGCTGTGGCAGTAGCCTACGACAGCAGAAACAACAGCAGGGAATTTGCCGGAATAACGGCATCTGTTTTTGCATCAAACGGTTTTAGAGTTTACCTGTTTGACGAACTAAGACCAACACCTGTTTTAAGCTTTGCAATAAGACATTACAAATGCGTTGCGGGTGTAATGATTACCGCTTCACACAATCCAAAAGAGTACAATGGCTACAAGGCATACTGGGAAGATGGTGCGCAGATTACGGCACCGCATGATGCAAACATTATAGCAGAAGTTGAAAAGATTACGGATATTTCAATGGTAAAGTTTACCGGTGAAAATCTTGATATTCACTTAAAAGGACAGGAGATTGATGACGCATACCTCAGGGCTGTAATGTCTCTCACACTCTCTCCGGAAATAGTAAAGAAGCATAACCACTTTAAGATAGTTTACACTCCAATTCACGGAACAGGAGTGAAAATTGTTCCCAGAATCCTTAAAGAGCTTGGATTTAACAATATTATCAATATCCCTGAGCAAGATGTAAGTGATGGTAATTTCCCAACAGTGAAGTCGCCGAATCCTGAAGAGTCTGCTACACTGGAAATGGCTCTGAAGAAAGCAGAGGAGACATCTGCGGACCTTGTAATGGCAACAGACCCGGACGCAGACAGACTGGGAATTGCAGTAAGAGACAGAGAGGGTAAGCTGGTACTGCTGAATGGAAATCAGACAGCAGCAATTCTCTCTTATTATCTGCTTGAAAGGTGGAAAGAGCTTGGAAAACTGAAAGAGGGCAGCAATCCATCTTATTATATGGCTAAAACTATTGTAACCACAGATCTGCTGAAGAGTATGGCAGAGTCATACGGAGTTGAGATGATTGAGGTACTTACAGGCTTTAAGTACATTGCAGAGGTTGTTCGTATGAACGAGGGCAAACGCACATTTATAGGCGGTGGAGAGGAGAGTTACGGCTTTAACGCAGGGGAGTTTGTCAGAGATAAGGACGCTGTACTTGCCTGTGCGCTGGTTGCCGAAGCTGCAGCCTGGGCAGAGGAGAGGGGAGAGAGCCTGTATGAAATGCTCATAGGAATTTATGTTAAATTCGGCTTCTATAAAGAGAAGCTGCTGTCAGTAACCAAAAAAGGGATGAATGGCCTTGAGCAGATTAAAAGCATTATGAGAGGTCTCAGGGAGGAGCCGCTGCAAAATCTTGCAGGATCTGAAGTTGTCCTTGTACACGATTACAAATCCTCAGAGAGTATAGATATGATTAGTGATTTGAGGTTCAAACTCAATTTTCCAAAATCAGATGTGCTTCAGTTTGTAAGCGCAGACAATTCAATAGTCTCAGTCAGACCTTCGGGTACTGAGCCAAAGATAAAATATTACTTTGGTGTTAAAGCAACACTAAACTCTGCTGAGGATTTTGACAGGTTAAACAGCGAACTTGACCGTAAATTAGCTGCGCTTGCAGAACAGCTATCTTCACTTTAGCACTTTTGGCAGTTCAAATGTAAACTTAGAACCTTCGCCCGGCTCGGACTGGAGATAAATACTCCCGCCGAGCAGCTGAAGGTAACCTTTGACTATTGACAATCCAAGACCGGCACCCTCTACAGATCTTCTTGAATGTACCTCTGCCCGTGTAAACCTTTCAAAAATAGCAGACTGAATTTCCTTAGATATCCCAATTCCTGTATCTTTCACATAACACTCCACACTATTGGGGTGTGATACGTAGCCTACTGTAATGGTACCATGATTTGAATACTTTATTGCATTCTTTACAAGATTTGTAAAAATTGCAAAAACCTTTTCATAGTCGCTTTCAATAGTGGTTTTATCATTTAATTCCGGCAGCTCAGATTGAATATGCATACCCTTTTTCTCGGCCTCGGGACGGAACATCCCGGTTACTTCATTAACTACAGATGCCAGCTCAATAGTGTTTATCTGAACAGACATTATACCGGCCTCTATTTTTGAAATGTTTATGATATCATTGATTGTTCCGAGCATTCTGTGGCCGCTCTTTTCAATAATGCCAATATACTCCTGCCGCTCTTCGCCCGAAGTGTCAGGCTCCTGAAGAAGCTCAATAAAACCAAGAATACTGTTCATTGGAGTTCTGATTTCATGGCTTATGTTCTGAAGAAAAGCTGTTTTTAGCCTGTCGCTCTCTTCTGCCTTTTCTTTTGCAGTAATAAGATCTCCGATAAGTTTTTTTCTGTCAGTTATGTCCTCTTTAACACCAACATAGTTAACAATAACTCCGCTTTCATTGAAAATGGGAGATATTGAGATATCCTCCCAGTAAAATTCTCCGTTCTTTTTTCTGTTCTGCAGCTCTCCCCTCCATTCTCTTCCTGAAGATATTGTATCCCACATCTCTTTGTAGAGCTCTTTAGGCTGCATACCGGAATTCAGAATATTGGGATTTTTACCAAGAATTTCACCAATTTCATAACCTGTAACTCTTGAAAATTTTGGATTAACAAATTCAATATTTCCGTCTGCATCTGTAATCAGCACAGAGGCAGGTGACTGAATAACAGCAATATTCAATTTCTGGGATGCCTCCTCTGCAGATTTCATCTCAAGGAAGATAGTAATCTCATTGGCTATTATTTCAATAATCTCAAGGTCTGATTTTGTAAAAGCATCATGAGAGTCATAGTTCTGTATCACTATTGCGCCAATTGTTTTGTCTCCGCTTTTAACAGGAGCCCCAAGCCACACCTCTGCAGTTGTCCCAATCAGTTCAACTTTGCCTTCGTCATGCATCCTGAGGATGTCATCCTTGTAAAATATAACAGGTTTGCCATATTCCATCACCAGCCCTGTGAGAGAGCCTTCTGCCGGCCACTCATCAATTTCGTCCCTCTCATCGCTTATTCCTGCCAGGCGGAAAACACCCCTTTTTTCATTATAGAAGGCAACATAAATATTATTAACCTCCATAATGCTGTTGAGCTCCCGGATGATGGTTTTATAAAATTCCAGAAATGATCTTGAAGTAATTACTGAGTATGCAAGATTTCTCTGAACCGTAAGGATCATCTCACTTCGTTTCTTTTCCGAAATATCCTGTGAACTTATTACGATTGTATCTCTTCCGGTATCATGCTCGTCAACAAGCCTGAATCTGTGATCAAGGAACTTATAGTATCCCTCTTTAGTTATAAAACGGGACTCCATCTGCCCCTTTCCTTCATTGAGCAGCTGAATGAAAATATCCTCCTTTGCCTTCTCCCTCTCATCGGGATGAAACAAGGTGAAAATATTTGATTTTATAAGTGTTTCCGGGCTGAATCCCAGCACCTCCCTGTATGAATCGTTACAGTATATGATATTACCGCCCAGGTCGCACAGGGCTATCATGTTAAAACTGTTGTCAAGTATTAGTCTGAGCCTCTTTTCACTCTTTTCTGCATTTATCCTTTCTACCTCTTTCCTTAGCGAAATCTCATCTGATATTAGGTTTGGTTCATTGTCCATTTGCTGTTATTCATGCCTTCCGGCAATATAAACGGAGCTGTTGTACAAAATGTAGGATAAAATAAGCAACATGAGCCACAGTGACCATTTTTCACCGGAAATTGCAACGGCAGCGGCTGCAATGACTGCAGCTCCGGCAAAAACAAACCGGACCTTGTTCTCCTTCCACCCTAAACTTTTCATCTTCAGAGAAAACATCGGAATGTTACTCACAAGAAGCCAGGAGAGCAGGAGCGAGGCCAGCGGCCAGAACCACAGAGTATATTCAAACGGGAAAAAGTGCGGATTAAAAACAGTATAGTGCAGAAAGCTGATAATGAGAATTGCATTTGCCGGTGTTGGAACGCCAATGAATGTCTCACTCTGTCTTGTGTCAACATTGAATTTTGCCAGTCTTAGTGCAGAGCCTACTGCAATAATAACGGGTACCAGTGAGAGAGCCTCAATTATGAACAGAGGCATTTTGCCTGAAAATGCGTCAGATACAAGCTCACTGTACCTCATATAGATGAGAGATGAAGGAGCCAGACCAAAGCTTACCAGATCTGCCAGTGAGTCGAGTTCTTTTCCCATTGGAGAATATGCCTTTAGCAGCCTGGCTGCAAAACCGTCAAAAAAATCAAAAACTGCTGCAGCAAGAATTAAATATACTGCCCATAGTTCATAGCCCCTGAAGGCCATTATAACGGCAACCGTGCCGCAAATCAGGTTCAGGGATGTTATGAAATTTGGTATGGATTTTCTTATGCTCATTTTTTTGTTGCTTTGAATCAGATGCCAAGTTTAGCTCTGATCTCTTTTGGTATTGAATTTTTATGCACCATTACTGAGATGCTTTTTGCCCTAACGTAACTTTCGGACATGTTCAGATATCCTCCAAACTTGTTTCTTTCAGTTCCCCATGAGTTTTTTGTGATATAGTATTTGTTGCCTGCCTGATCCTTTACAATACCGGTAAGCAGCATAAGATGGTCGTCAGTTGTAACAAAGGTTTCATAACCCTTCTGGCGGATCTCCTGTGTAACCTTAACTTCAGGATAGAGTTTATCAAATTTATAAATCTCCTTAAGTTTATCTTCTGTATTGAGTTTTTCAAATTTTGCTCTGTCGCTCTCATCATATCCGGCAAGATTTTCAACCTCAGGATTAATTGCAACTCCGTTTGAGTGAGAGAATCCCTTTTCGCTTACATCACCATCCCAGCAAACAGAATATCCATTTTGAAGAGCATTGTCAATTACCTTAATAAATTCATCCAGCGGGACATTGTAAAACCTTCCGAAGTCCCAGTTATCAGGAACCTCAATTACCGATTGTTTGTAATAAGGAATATGACTCAGGCTGGTAATCTCAACATAGTCATCCATATTAAGCCCCATCTCTTTCGCAAAGCTTTGCGGAGTGTACTCTTTGTTTCTGTAAGTAAATTTCCCGGGAATTTTTCCAAGATAAGTATCCAGAATTCCGTTTGCCAGTTTGTAATATTCCGGGCTGCGCTGCTTAAGCTCTACTGAGGCGGCTGAGAAAGCTGTGATGTATTTGTTAAGCTCTTTATGATTATTGGTCTCAGACTGATAGTTTATACCATTGTACGCCTCCTGCGGAACCATTCCGTTCTCTTTAACTATGTTTGTGAACATATGCGCCAGACTGCCCTGTCCCAGATTTCCGTTTCCGCGGCGCAGGTAGTTGTCGTTCATTTTATTCATGTAGTTGATTCTGACTGCATACATTTCGGAGATGTCATGCTCGCCCTTTCCGGTACGGAGCAGTTCTGCCTCAATAAAGGCAGCAGTTGCATAGCTCCAGCAAGTGCCGCTGGAAGCCTGATTTTTTACAGGAGTTGCAGGTACTTTTACCACATCTGTGAATACATAGCCCTGTGAAAATGCACTTATTGAAGGTAAGGCAAAGATTGCAAGAGCAATAATGCCAAAAAATCTGTTTTTCATATCTATTTCAGGTTAAGTTTTTTCAATATTTCCTTTGGGGCAGACTCCTTGTTTACTACAATGTTCATAGTCTTGTACTTCACAAAGTTTTCCGATACATACCAGATGCCTTTGTAATCTCCGCTCAGGCCCCAGCTGTTTTTTACCATATAGTACTTGTTCCCTGCCTGGTCTTTTGCAATTCCGAAAATATGCATTCCGTGGTCGTCTGTGGTTTGACCGTTGTCGTATGAGATTTGCCTCATATCCTGAGTAATACTCTTTTCAGGAACAATCTCTTCCAGAGAATAAATTTTGTTGTCCATCTCGTTTTTAGGTACTCCAAGCCATTTTGCCTGATCTGAACCCGACATATTTTTTGCCTCTGTTTCAGGAACAAATGCGACCCCCCTGCGGGTAAATCCCTTCTCACTTACATCTGAAGCCCACAGTACTGTATAGCCCTTTTCAACGGAGTGGTCAATCACCTGAATCAATTCATCCACCGGGATGTTCCAGGAAGAGTCCCATCTCCAGTTGTCAGGAATCTCAAGCGCGAAGCTTGTATAGAAAGGGTGGTGGTTGTATGATGTTAACGAAATATAGTCCGATACTTTAATGTCCAGAAATTCCGCGAAACTTTTTGGTGTAAACTCTCTGCCCATATATGTGAATTTCTCCGGCTTAACACCAAGATATGCATCGAGTATACCCTGAACTCCTTTTTTCCAGGCAGTAGAGAGTTTGCCGTTTGGATTTCCTTCAAGAGCTTTCACATATCCTGCAAGAACAGCATCCATTTCATTATGAACATGCATATCCTCTCCGTAGTTAAGTCCTGACATGGCAGATTCTGGAACTGCGCCGTAATTTTGCCAGATATAGAGAGCATCTCCGAATGAGCTGCCGGGTGCCATATTGATTTTCCCGCCTGTGCGGATATATTTGCCGGCCTTGTCGTAATATGAGTTAGAGACAACGAACATCTCTGAAAGATCATGCTCTCCCTTGCCTTTGCGAATGAGTTCAGATTCCAGATATGAAAGAGTTGAGAAACTCCAGCAGGTGCTGGTTCTGTTCTGATTCTTAATGCTTGTTACAGGAAGTTCCTTTACTACAGTAAATGTATATCCGTTTTTAGGCTGATTCTGCTGCGCTCCGGCGTAAGAAGAGGCAGTCAGCATACAGAGCAGGGCAACAAAAGAGGTTGCTATTTTCATCACAGTTTGAAAGTTTTTGGTTTAACTCTCAAAGTTATGAAAAAAATCAAATGCTCTATGGGATATTCATATATTTATGGGTCTGCAGAGATATGTTCCAGACAGGATTTGACTTTACATATTCGATAATTTGCGGAAGCATTATTTTACTCCTGCTCCATTCCGGCTGGAGATAGAGTTTCGTATGCTCTCCTGCCTTGAGTCTGTTTTGTTCTGCCCATTGAAAATCCTCTTCATTTTCAATAATTACCTTTATCTCTGAAGCAAGTTTATGAATATCGCCAACAGGTGGTTTCTTCTTTTTGGGAGAGAGGCAAATCCAGTCAAAAGTACCGCTAAGGGGCGAAGAGCCGGATGTTTCCAGAAATATCTCCATGCCCTCTTTTTTAAGCAGGCTGCAAAGTTTGTCCAGCGGGTAGTTAAGAGGCTCTCCTCCGGTGATAACAATTGAACGGGCTGAGTACTTAATTGCCTCCGCCACAATCTCTGCAATAGGAGTTGGAGGATAAAGCTTTGGATTCCAGGTCTCCTTGGCATCACACCAGCTGCAACCCACATCGCAGCCGCCCAGCCTTATAAAAAAAGCAGCCTTTCCGGTGTTGTATCCTTCGCCCTGTATTGTATAGAAACTTTCAACAAGAGGCAGCAATGCTCCTCCTTCGAGTATTGGAAAATTCATTTCAAAGATTTTTGCAAAGTTAGCAATTCAAATTGATTATGCCGTTTTGTCAGTAACAACGAGGTGGCAGATTTGTTGTATTAAATGATGTAAAAAGATAAACAGGAGGAGAGTATATAATGAACAAACAAAATTATGAAGCTCTTGGCACCTACGCCGTCAACCTCAACAAGCAGGCGGCAGCCGGGAAGCTTGACCCTGTAATAGGGAGAGATGATGAAATAAGACGGGTTCTTCAGATACTGAGCAGAAGAACAAAAAATAACCCGATTCTGGTTGGTGAGCCCGGTGTCGGGAAAACTGCCATTGCCGAGGGTATTGCCCAGCGTATAATGCGGGGCGATGTACCTGAAAACCTCAAAACAAAGACAATTTTCTCCCTGGATATGGGGGCACTAATTGCAGGGGCCAAGTACAAGGGAGAATTTGAAGAGCGCCTCAAGAGTGTTGTAAAGGAGGTGATTGAGAGTGACGGAGAGGTAATTCTATTTATTGACGAAATTCATACACTTGTTGGAGCCGGAAGGAGTGACGGGGCAATGGATGCTGCAAATATTCTCAAGCCCGCACTGGCAAGAGGAGAACTGAGAGCTGTTGGTTCAACTACACTTAGTGAGTATCAGAAATATTTTGAACAGGACAAGGCACTTGAAAGGAGGTTCCAGATGGTTATGGTCGATGAGCCGTCAACAGCAGAGGCCGTCTCAATTCTGAGGGGACTGAAGGAGCGATATGAAAATCATCACAAGGTTCAGATTAAGGACGATGCGCTTATTGCTGCCGTTGACC
>ERZ1645189.66-NODE-66-length-25749-cov-5.653421_pt1 | contig 25749 bp, 18 predicted proteins | sample MGYA00575350_ERZ1645189 | MGnify/ENA primary metagenome ERZ1645189 (study PRJEB40845, sample SAMN11283421) | freshwater sediment metagenome | isolation source: river sediment | host: Sediment | place: India: Jajmau, Kanpur | collected 2015-12-17 ...
AAGATGGATGGCGTGTTCTCCCGATAAATCGGGACAGGCTATACGTCCTTAATTTTAAAAAAATAAAAAAAACTTCGTATGAAATAATCAGATGATCCTTATTCCGGGAGTAATTACCGTTTTGGAATTTTCAGCTTTTGTCCTGTCTTTATTTTTGAAGTCCTCATTCCATTGGCTTTTCTTATTTTGGCCACAGTGGTTCGGTATTTCTTAGCAATTGAGCCCAAATTCTGTCCTTTTCTGACCGTATGATAAGTAAATTTGGATTTCGAATCTCTTTTTGGCGGATTATATACCGGTTTGGGGATTTCCACTTCATCCCGCCGGTTATCAACAAGCGTATTGGCTTTGTAGGCGTATATTTCATCCCTGCGGTCGATGAAAAGGTTGGCGTAATTATGAGGCAGGCAGACCGGATAAGGTTTGATATCACCGGGAATAATATCGCGCCGGTATTGAGGATTGAGGAGGCGAAGTTCGTCCATTTGAATATTGAGAACCGAAGATATTTGTTCCATGTGAACACGTCTGTTGAGCATGATGGTATCGGTGAGTGCCGGAATACGAATTTTAGCAGCACAAATATTGTGTTTATCGGCATAATTCATCACATAGCCGGCAGCAATAAAAATAGGAACATACGATCGGGTTTCGGATGGTAAATAAGGATAAATAGCCCAAAAATCGCGTTTTCCTCCGGCACGGCGTATGGCTTTGTTCACATTGCCCGGGCCGCAGTTGTAGGCTGCAATAGCCAGATGCCAGTCCGAGAAAATGGAATAGAGTTCTTTCAGGTATTCAGCCGCCACTTTGGAAGATTTTACAGGATCCATTCTTTCGTCCACCAGCGTATTGACTTCAAGTCCGTACATTTTTCCGGTACCAATCATAAACTGCCAGATACCGGTAGCTCCGGCTCTTGAAACTGCCTTGGGGTTCAGGGCTGATTCGATGATCGGCAGGTATTTCAGTTCGAGCGGAAGCCGCATCGCTTCCAGTGCACTTTCGAAAATCGGAAAATAGTAATCACTCAAACCCAGCAGGTATTCCACCTGCTTACGGCGTTGTTGTGTATAGATATCTATAAACGATTTTACCGCCGTATTATAAGGCATTTCTATCAGGTGAGGTAGTTTTCGGAGTCTTTCGCGGTACTGATTCTCATCGGTGAGCGGATTGGATTGCGATATGCAGTTGGAGGTAACGTTTTTGTCGACCGCCCAGTTTTGAAGTAAAAAATCCAGCGAACTTGTAAAGTCATCCGGAATGACTGTTGCCGAGTCCGGATCTTCATCTTCATCCAAATCAAAATCGGTACTATCCGGTTCTGTTTCTTCCTCATCGGGCTCTTCAATCGTTTTGATGGGCTGATTTTGAATTACGCGGGTGACCTGTGTGTAAGCCGGTGAAAGGAGGATTAAAAAAAAGACTATTAATACGATATAATTAATTTTGACTTTCATTCTTGATTGTAATTAATTAGGAGAGAGCTTTAAAAACGGATACTGCATTGCAATCCGTAAGCAGAGCGGGGATTTTGCTCGTATTCTATTCGCGCCGGTGCAACATTCAGCACCAAATCCTGACTGATATCAAAATCATAAAGCTGAGCATCCACAAACGCATCCAGAAGTACCAGAGTATAATATCCCACAGAGAGTATTACGCTCAGATCCCTGTATCTTCTGAACTGATCCATCCCTGTTTTCAGTCGGGCCTGATACGTTGTGACTCCTCCCGGGTAATTTTGCAGGGTGTATCCGCGGGGCAAAATTTTAATATGGTAATTGGTGGTTTCGTCGTTGTCAGAAATATCGATATAGGCATTTTTATAGGATGTGTATCGTGAGTTGTTCCATGAAATGGCATAGGCAAAACCCAAAAATCCTCCGTAAACAATGGGCAGCTTCCAGTATTTGCGGTTATAAATTTGTCCGTAACCCGGAAAAATAGCACCAAGCCACACGGATTTCATGGGGTCAGGTTTGAATTCGCGCTTTGTATCAACAATGGTATCGAAAACCAGTGTATCATTGAATGGCTGAATTGCACGTGAAACCGGCCCGGTTACTTCGGAAATATTTAAAGAGTCCGAAGCGGTTATCACTCCACCCGTAATTGTCTGAGAGTAACCATATCCGGCTACCAAAATAAGGAAACAATATATCAGGAAATTTTTTTTCAATTTTTGATGATGGTTACTGGCCAATTTTATCTTTTATTTTCTGCAAAAAAATGTTTTCACATCCTGTTTTTTTGTTGACTAAAAAGGGACAAGCCTGAATACCTAAATTCTGTCGATGAGTTGCATGATTTTCATCAACTGCTCATCGTCTGCAAAAGGAATTGTAATTTTACCTTTTCCTTTCTCGTCGCATGTGAGCTGTACTTTGGTATTGAAAATCTGACTCAGCTGATTTTTCAAATCGCCCAGTTCTTTCAGGTCGTTCAGCTTAGGCTGTCGCAGGGCTGGCTGTTTACCGCTCAGATTACCTGTTTCGGCATAGTTCCGAACCATTTCTTCGATCATACGTACCGGGTAATTATTTTTCAGTATCAGGTTGTAGAGTTTCAACTGGACTGCCGGTTCTGCAATTCCGAGTATGGCCCGTGCATGTCCCATGTCAATTTTCCGGTTTTTCAGGCCCATTTGTATTTCTGCCGGCAGGTGGAGCAGCCTCAGATAGTTGGCTATTGTTGCCCGCTTTTTACCCACCCTTTCGCTGAGTCTTTCCTGGGTGAGTTTGTATTCCTGTATCAGGCGGAAAAACGTGAGCGCAATTTCGATGGCATTCAGGTCTTCGCGCTGGATATTCTCAATCAGTGCCATTTCCATCACCTGATCGTCGGCGGCCGTTTTCACATAAGCAGGTATGGTTTTCAGACCAAGGGATTTTGCTGCTCTGTAGCGACGTTCGCCGGCAATAATCATGTAGGTATTGTCTTCGTTTTTACGCAGCGTGATGGGTGAAATCACTCCGAGTTCTTTGATTGAGCTTGCCAGTTCGGCCAGTGATTCTTCATCAAAATGCGAACGGGGCTGATGCGGATTTGGCAATATCAGACTGAGTTCCACTTCGTTGATGGACGATGTTCCGCTTACTCCGAGGGAGTCCATCTCCATCAGTGCGCCCAATCCTCTGCCCAAACCGATATTTTTTGCCATATATTTATATTAAGTTTTTTATTTATCCGAATTATTTATGTTTGTCAATCAGCTCTTTGGCCAGGTCGAAATAATTAAGTGAACCGCGTGAATCGGGATCATACAGCGAAATGGGTTTTCCGTAACTGGGAGCTTCGCTCAGACGGACATTGCGATAAATGGCCGTATCGAAAACCAGTTTGTCAAAGTGTTTCTTCACTTCGGCCAGCACCAGGTTGGCTGATCGCAACCGGTTGTCGTACATAGTGATAAGGAAACCTTCGATTTCGAGTTTCGAATTAAGTTTGCTTTTGATTATCTTAATGGTATTGAGGAGTTTACTTATCCCTTCGAGAGCGAAGTATTCGCTTTGAACCGGAATAATCACCGAGTCGGAAGCCGTCAGAGCGTTGACAGTTATCAGTCCGAGCGAAGGCGAGCAATCAATCAGTACATAGTCATAGTCGGTTTTCACCGGTTTGAGCATGTTTTCCATTACATGTTCCCGTTCGTTTAGGTGAAGCAGTTCTATCTCAGCTCCTACCAAATCGATGTGCGAGGGTAAAACCGATAAATTATCAATTTCGGTTTTCTGAATGGCCTGAGCAATGGGTACATTGTCAATCAAACATTCGTATATTGTAAATTCAAGCCTGCGTATATCCAATCCCAGCCCCGATGAAGCATTCGCCTGTGGGTCGGCATCAACGAGGAGCACTTTTTGGCCCAGATTGGCCAGTGATGCAGCCAGATTAATTGCTGTAGTTGTCTTACCCACTCCGCCTTTCTGATTGGCTATCGAAATCGTTTTTCCCATGTATTTCTGTAATATAATTATCCGAAAATCTGTCAGTTATGAAGCATTAAATAAGTATCAGAACTTCATCATACACTCTAAACAGACGAATAGATTCTTTATTTAAAGTGCAAAGATAATAAAATAAATTCAGCCATTCAATTCATGGAAAAAGCAGATGGGAATATACGTTTTTTTTTGTAACTACTAGCCCCCCAACCCCCAAAGGGGGGAATTTTTGGAGCAACTAATGTCATTTAAGCATTTAAATTTGACAGTTTTTTGTAAATATTATAATTTTTGAACCTACAATTGTTCTGAAATTGCTAAATAAATTACTAATTGAAGCGCTGAGTAGTTATGTGTTAAACTGTTACAGTTGAAGAAAAACCGTATCAATTGTGTATCATCTGATTTCAAATTCAATGTTGGCCGTTAAAATTCTAAATTCTTGAAATATATTAGATTTCTTACTTCATTCGAAATGACAGTCAGTATTTTATCTTTTTACTATCTTTGCAATAGTTATCGCAAGTTTCAGTATAAATAATCTGCCGGCTAACTCCTGATCGCATGAAATCTGTTTCAAAATCTTCTGTCATTTTATTTATTTCGATAATCCTGCTCATTGGATTATCCGGAATATTCCTCTTCAGAATTGACCTTACATCGGACAAAAGGTTCACTGTGAGCCGCCAAACGAGGGAGTTGATGAAGTCGGTGAGTCAACCTGTGAAAGTTACCGTATATCTCACAGGCGATCTGAATCCGGGTTTCATGCGTCTGAAAAAAAGCACCACCGACATGCTGACCGAACTGAATATTTACAGCAAAGGTAAAATAACCATCGAACTGAAGACTCCGGTGGAAAGCAGTACAGATAATAAAAAAGAGATTGAATACAGCGAACTCGAAAAACGGGGTATGACAGCAACATCTGTACACGACAAGGATAAGGAAGGCAAATTCATACAAAAAATCATATTTCCCTGGGTGGAATTATCCTGCAACGGGAAAATAATTCCTGTAAATCTGCTGAAAAATAATCCCGGCCTTTCGGGTGATGAAAATCTTAATATTTCCTTAGAAAACCTGGAATTTGAACTTACAGATGCCTTTTACCGGCTCACAAAAACCAAAATAGAAAAAATAGCCTTTCTGGAAGGACACGGTGAACTGAATGAAACAGAGACATACGAAGCCTCCAAATCACTGAGCCGGTATTTTCAGATTGACAGGGGAGTAATAGGCACTGATGCCGGTGTGCTGAATGATTACAAAGTCGTAATCATTGCCAAACCTACCAACCCCTTCAGCGAGAAGGACAAATACGTACTGGATCAGTACCTGATGAACGGAGGCTCTTTACTCTGGCTTATCGATGGAGTAAGAATCTCTGAGAAATCACTGACCGAAACCGGTGAAACTCCGGCAATACCTTATGATCTCAACCTGGAAGACATGCTATTTCGCTATGGAGTTCGGATTAATCCGTCGCTGGTGCAGGATGTTCAATGTGCATTGATGCCGGTGAATGTAGCCCCTACAGGTCAGAAACCTCAGTTTGAGCCAATCCCGTGGGTATTCTCACCCCTTCTGCTCACCTCAGGGTCACATCCGGTAAGCCGAAATATCTCACCTGTACAAGCCAGATTTGCTTCTTCCCTCGATCTGGTGGGCAATGATAAAAATACAGTAAAAAAATTGCTGCTGGCCAGCTCCGGACAATCACACCTGCTGCCTGCTCCGGGCAAAATATCCATGACCGATTTACCCGATGTGAAAGACCGCAATTATTTTTCCGTGTCACACATTCCTGTGGGTGTAAGTATCGAAGGTGTTTTTGAGTCGGTATTCGCCAACCGGATTCCGCCTGTGGAAATAGTGAATCCGGCTCCGGTGAAAAAAACAAGTTTTGTTACACGACAGATTGTCATTGCCGACGGAGATATCATCCGTAATGACATCCAACTATCGGGAGACTCCATCCGGACATTGCCGCCCGGATTTGACCGGTACACCTCACAGCAATTCGGCAACAACGATTTAATTGTCAACAGCATTCTGTTTCTGACCGACAATAATAACCGGATTGCACTCCGCTCACGAACCTTACCACTGCGGTTGTTAAAAAAGAACACCTCTACATCTGAGCTTACCCGCTTGCAGCTGATCAATGTTGTTCTTCCGCTTCTCCTACTGCTCCTCGGTGGAGTTGTATATCATTGGATAAGAAAAAGGAGATACAGGTAAAAAAATACCAATCTGTAAAATAATAAAGGCGTGAAATTATTCTCACGCCTTTATGTATTTTTGAATATGTGGTTATTGATAAGTCATCAATAAAAAAATGTATTTGCCTGACAAACAATTAAACAGACACATATTTACTTATTACTTCTAAATTATTCCAAAGCTGCAGCATTTGCTTCTGAAGGCCAGTATGGATTTTGATACAGATTGGAGGTGGCAGCATCTCCGGTGGGTGATGCTAACTGCATTTGTCTGTACGGAATTGGTGACAAATAATTTGCTTTGCTCCAGTTATAACCGTTAAATACAAGATTGGTTGATAAGTTAACGATTTGATAAGGGCGCAAATATTTACTTAAACTTTTATTGGATACGTTAGCTTTTGAAGAACCATCAGCTATTAACCCTGTTGAAGTAACTTCACCCGGCTTTGGATCTGTGTAGAACTTATCGTTATATGCTTCGTCCCAAAGGTTGAAACCTTCAACAATGTAATTGCTTACCTGATCCATAGCACGCCATCTTACCACGTCATTAAACCGGAAACCTTCGCTGGCTAATTCGTTTCTTCTTTCTCTTCGGATATTGTATAAAGTTGCATCAACCAGCACATTTCCCGAATAAGCTCCCCAGTCGCTTTTTTCCTTATTCATATCTGTTGCGGCTATTGTTTTGGTATAATCAGGATCAACACCGGCTCTCGTTCTTAAGTCTTTCCAGTATTTATCTGCATTACCATCAAGCGTTTTTTTCCGCATATAGCAAGCTTCAATATAGTTCAAATAAGCCTCTGCAGCTCTGAAAACGATACTTCCGGAAATACAGGTTAAGTCAGAACCCGGAGCTTCCGTCGGATCGTAATTCAGATACTTTCTGCTTCTGTATCCGGTTACGTCTCTTGTTTCAGCAATATTGATAATTGAAGGTCTTCCGAACACATCTGCATCTTTTTTCACAGTGCGAACATCTTCTTCTCCAGCCAGAAAAAGTTGAAGACGGAGGTCACGGTCTTTTTTGACATCCATAATTTTCAAATCTCCCTGATAACCCGAACCGGGTGCATACCAGGGTAATCCGTTTTTCATCAAATAGCTGTCAACCAAACTTTTAGTATATCCGGTATTTCCGCCACGCTCAACATAAATTGTTACACCGTGTGTTACCCCAAGGCTAACATTATATTGACGCCACATTGCCACTTCAGCGAACTTAGCTAAATCTCTTGAACCGAACATCTCAAAATATTGATTCCAACCAGAAAACTTATCTCTTGCCGGTGGATTAGTAACTCCCGAATTTGCTGTTAAAGTAATTTTGTCAGCCACTTCTTTTGCGGCAGCCATTGCCTGATCGAGGAAGAAATTTATTTCTGCATCAATATCAATGCTGAAACCTTTGTTGTAATCCATTGAAGCGCCCGGCCAACCTGGTCCACCAGGTACGCGGGGAGTTCCTTTATGATAATTCAAAAAACTACCTTCGTACAGAGCAACTCTTGATTTAGCAATTTGTGCGGCTTCTTTTGTAATTCTCACTTTGTTGAATGAAGAACTTGACAACAGAAGAATAGCTGAATCCAAATCGGATAAAATCTGACGGGCTACCTTATTTCTCGGGGCACGTTTTGCAGCAGCAATCAGTACTTCTTCCTGGTCGGGTAATGTATTCAGAACAATAGGAAAATCTCCATAAGTATCCAGTTTGTCAAAATAGGCCATAGCACGGATCATGTACATTTCACCTATGTAATGGTTGATGTTCTGAGTATTTCCGGATATTTTACCTGCTTTCCATTTTGGTAAAACCTGTTCGAGGAAATAGTTGCATCCACGAATGGTTTCGAAGCCCAAACTACCCGTATTGGGAACAAGCCAGGTTCCTTTTGTATATAAATTCAGATTCGGATTGGCTGTTGCCTGATTATCGGTACCGTTATCATAATTACCAATTCCTACACCCCAGCCTCCGTGTGATGGGAATACAGAATTATAGTAGTTGATAGGATAGGAAGCCAGGTCGGCTTCAGAATTTAGGAACACTCCGGGACCTACCTGACTAAGCGGTGGTCTGTCCAGAAAATCGTTACATGAATTAAATGTGACAAGCAACGCCAGCAAACCTATTGCCGACATGAGTTTTTTATTTAATTTTATTATTTTCATTGTTTCTGTTTTTTAAAAGTTTAAGTTTACGCCAAAAGATACTGTTCTGCTCAAAGGATAAAGTTTACCTGGTCCCCAATCACCACCAAGCAATTCGGGATCAAAGATACCTGTAATTTGAGATACGGTAAGTAAATTATCCACAGATACATACAATCGGGCTGTTTGCATACCGGCATATTTAACTACGTTTTGAGGTAATGTATAACCTAGTTGAATGTTTTTCAAACGCATGTAAGAAGCATCCTGCAAATATCTGGTTTGAGTCTGCTGGTTTTTTGAACTTTGAGTAAACTGAGGTCTGGGGAAATAAGCATCGAGATTGGCTCCCAATGGATCGCCTTCCGGACGGAAAAAGTCCCAATGTTCAACAAAAGCAGCTGATTGCCACATTCCACCACTTGCACCCCAGAAATAGGGTCCTGACAACATATAATCACGTTTGGCAACTCCCTGAATGAATGCTCTGAAATCAAATCCTTTGAATGCAGCATCCACCGTAAAACCATATTTGAATCTTGGATTACTATTTCCGATTACCGATAAATCTCCGTGATCATCCAGGGTAGATTTTCCACTATTAACAGCCTTGTCACCGTTCAGGTCTTTGAACATAACATCACCGGCAGCCCAGTTACTTCCCCAGGATGGTTTGTTGTTAGCTAAATGGTCTGTCATTTCCTGATTTGATTTTGCTATGCCAACTGTAGTATATCCCCAGATATCTCCAACAACTTCGCCTTCATACCAGTTGCTCAATGCTTTGGTTGGGTTGGGGAAGCGAAGAATTGTTTGTTTGTCGTCAGATAATACAAACTTCAATCCATAGCTGAAATCGCTGATTCTGTCTCGCCAGTTTAGTTCGAGTTCCCATCCTTTTGATTCCATGTCGGCATTGTTCAACTTTGGGACTGAAGTGCCCAGAATAGATGACAATTCAACTGCCTGACCAATCATATTCAATGTTCTCCGGTTAAATAATTCGAAAGAACCAATAAAACGTCCGTTAAGTGCATTCCAGTCCAACCCGATATTCGACGATTGAATAGTCTCCCATGTCATCAATGAACTTACTATACCGGGTGCTGACGAAATATTCGGTTTTACGTTACCAACCAGCCAGGAACCTCCGCCGGTAGAGAAAGGCATACTGAGGAACCATGGATGCCAAGCAGAAGTATTCATATTACCCAGCTGACCCCAGGATGCTCTAAGTTTCAGGGTAGAGATAGGAGTGTTGAGATTTTTGAAGAAATCTTCGTTGGCTATATTCCAGCCGGCTGAGAACGATGGGAATGTTCCCCACATTTTATCATTGATAAATCTGGAAGAACCATCATGACGCAAATTTGCTTCAAACAAGTATTTTTCTTTGAAGTTGTAATTTAAGCGACCAAAAAATCCGACTGTTGACCATTGATCATACGACCCGGATAAACTTGGAGTACTGTTGGTAGCTGTGTTAATAGTCGGAATCAACGGAGTAATCAAATCTTTCTTTGATCCACCCAGTGTCCTGGTTTTCATCAATTCGATGTTGGTACCGGCCATCACTTTGAAATTATGGTCGTTGATACTTTTGGTGTAATCCGTGTAAAGATTGACACTCCAGAAATTATATTTGTAAGTGCTTTCTCCAACTGCAGACTGACCGGCATCACCACCTTCCCAGGGAGCTGCAAAAGGCTGATTTTTGGCATCATAACCATATATAGGTAATTTATCCCAGTGATTGAAATTTATTGTAGTATTATAACTTCCTTCCAACCTTACAAACCAGTCAGCAAGTGGCTCCAGAGATAATTTCAACTGTTGATTCAGATAATCTTTCTCATTCTTATCAATTCCGCCGCCTTCCATCTGGAGGATTTCATTTCCTTCCATGTAGTGTCCGTTCGGATCTAAAACAGGATTTGTGGGCCAGCGACGTGCAATATTGTGGAAAAACAAACCGGTCATATAGGCCGGACGACTGTAATTTTCCCTGATCCATCGGTTGTTGTAATCCAATGTTGCCCAGGGTGCCATCTTAATCGACATTTTTCCGTTTAATGAATAACGGTTAAATTTATCTTCTCCGTGACGTATTAACCCTTTTTGGTCCAATAGATTTCCGCTTACAAGGAATGTAACTTTTTCGGTACCTCCACTTACATTTACATTATGTTCTTGAGCTGGTGCCCAATCGGAATACATTTCCGCAAACCAGTTGGTACTTGCATTAGCTCCACCATACATCAACCAGCGATTGTTGTTATCAGCTACTGTTCCATACATAATTTGATTTCTGTTCTCATCTGTTAAGGTTCCTTTGAAAGTTCCATTTTGATAAGCCTGATAATCAAGAATATTTTGCAGCGCTTTGTCAGAGAAAACAGCCCCCTGACCATCGTTGATTGCAGCTGTATTAAAATATTGTGCAAACCGGTACGAATCAAGCATTTCAGGTACCTGAACAGCGTTGGAATACCTGAGATTACCGCCGTATGAAACTCTGGTTTTACCGGTTTTACCCGATTTGGTTGTAATTAAAATAACTCCGAAAGAGGCTCTTGCACCGTAGATGGATGAAGAGGCTGCATCTTTTAATACAGATATGCTTTCAATGTCGTTGGGATTAAGGGCGTTCATATTGCCTTCAACTCCATCAATCAAAATAAGTGGAGTAGCAGCAGATCCATCACCGATGGAACCTGTACCACGTATGTTTACCGACATCGAACTGTTCAGTGCGCCACCTGCATTCGTTTGTGATAAATTTAACCCGGGTACAACACCTTGCAGAGCTTGTGATACATTCTGTACCGGTCTCGATTCCAGATCTTTAGATGATACAGTTGAAACGGCACCTGTCACATTTACTTTCTTTTGTGTGCCGTAACCCACTACTACCACTTCTTCAAGCATTTCTGTATCTTCGTCCATGGTTACATTGACAACAGATTGTCCTGAAACTTTTTGTACTTGTAATTTCATTCCTACGTAGCTAAATTCTAAATTAGCATCTGCAGAAACATTGCTTAAAGAGTAAACTCCATTGAAATTAGTCACAGTACCATTTGTTGTACCTTGTACTTTGACTGTAACCCCAATGAGCGGCTCGTTTTGCTTGTCCAACACAGTTCCTGTCACTGTTTTAGTTTGAGCATAACCAGTAAAAGTAATTGCACACATCAAAATGGCAAGTACACTTCTAAAATGAAATAAAATTTTTGATTTTTTCATTCTCCTTGTTTTTAATTGTTAATAAATAGATTGTTGGTTAGTAATTTAGATATATTTTTTTGTTTTCATTCCATTTGATAGTCAAAGACAAATATCATTTTTGAAGCAATAATAAAGCTATTTAATAAATTATTTTTTTAACTTCATATCGCATATTATTATATTCAACTTTATCTACCATTGAAAAGTTTACAAAATTACATAATTTATTTCATTGTGCAAAATTTATAAATATTATTATTATTTAATGGTTAATTATTAAATTGGTGTCACTATACTTAATTTAAATGTAAACAAACACTCATTTAAGTTTAACAAAATAAATGTTAACAAATTATTTGTCATTATTTAGCTGCTTAATCGTTTCAAAGAATTCGTTTTCTCACTAAAAAATTGTATTTTTGTAGCTTCAAACTTTAAAAATCTAAGAATATGAAACAAATAGCAGAACAATTCCAGCTCAAATCCGAGCCGGGTGAAATTCGACCACTGAAAATCGGCTTTATCAACGACTCTTTTATTGTCGAAAGCAAGGATCCGGATGGCGAATGGTATTTCCTTCAACGCATCAATCACAACATTTTCAAAAATGTAGAAGGTTTGCAGAAAAACATCAGTCTGGTAACCGACCATTTACGCAAAAAACTGACCGAACGAGGAATTTCAAACCTGGAACGTCGTGTACTTCAGTTGGTTCCGGCTAATGACGGAAAGCTTTTCTACAAAGACGAAGAAGGCAACTACTGGCGCGTTTACGTACATGTCCGCGATACCAAAAGTTACGACGCAATCAATCCGGAGTTGGCTTACAAAGCCGGAGTTGCTTTTGGCGATTTCCAAAGCATGCTCTCCGACCTGCCTTTGGATGATATGGTTGAAACGATTCCGAATTTTCATAATATGGAGTTCCGCCTGGAAGAATTCAGGGAAGCAGTGAGCCGAAATGCTGCAGGACGCAAGGAAAGAGTGCAATGGATGGTAGATGAAATTGAAAACAGGGCTGATGAGATGTGCGTACCCGAACGGTTGCACCGCGAAGGAAAACTCCCGAAACGCATCAACCACTGCGATACAAAAGTCAACAACATGCTTTTTGATGAAAATAACGAACCAATCTGTATTGTTGACCTGGATACGGTTATGCCCGGCTATGTACTTTCTGATTTTGGCGACTTTATGCGTACCGCTGCTAACACAGGAGCTGAGGATGATGAAAACCCGGATAATATCGGCGTGAACTTTGATATTTTTGAAGCGTACACCAAAGGATATCTGGAAAAAGCGAAAGGATTTCTTTCGCCTACCGAACTTGGAAATCTGGCTTTCGGAGCCAAACTGCTGAGCTATATGCAAACTGTTCGATTTTTTACCGATTACCTCAACGGCGACACGTATTACAAAATCAAATCGCCCGAGCACAACTGGCAGAGAACCCTGGCTCAGTTTGAACTGCTGAAAAAACAGGAAGAAAGTTACGACAGGATGCAGGAAATTGTTTTCAACTGCGCCAGGTAAACAAAAAGCAACATTATTGCAGGATATAAAAAAGCAAAAACGGGACAATTCACATCGTCCCGTTTTTTAATTTTCACACACACTTATTTTTCACTTATTGGCGAACAACTATTGCATCCACCGCATTTTACATCAGAGGAGGTGCTTTTGTTTGTAAGGGTTTTGTAGGTTTGATAAACCACATAACCAAAAACCAGCACTCCAATCACTATGACTATTAGTTGTTGCATCAATTAGTTTTGCATGTATAACAAGTTATTTTTCAAAAAGTTCATCTAAAACCGTTTTTGCTTGTTTTTAAAAAACAGTATCTATCAGAAAATCAATTGTGCCAAATAAGCAACAAGCCAGGCGAGCCCCAGCGAGTAGGCTACAGCAAACAAAGCCCATTTCCAGCTTGCGGTTTCATTTTTTATGGCTACAATGGTGGCCAGACAGGGAAAATAAATCAGTACAAACAACATGAAGGCAAGCGCTGTTCCGGTAGTATAAACGGCAGTTCCGTCATTCCGGACATCGGTTTTCATTCTTGATGCAAGGCTCTGAGTCTCAGCCTCGGCATTGCCTGAATAAAGCACACCCAGCGTACTTACCACAATTTCTTTGGCTGCTACGCCCGAAAGCAGCGAAACACTGATTTTCCAGTCGAAACCGAGCGGTGCAAGCACCGGCTGAATGGCATGACCCACCTGACCTATATAGGATTTTTCGAGCTGCGTGGTTTGTTGCTTTTCAGTCATTTCAGTGCCTGCATCAGGACGAGGGTAGTATCCTAAAAACCAGATTACAACAGAACCGACCAGAATAACGGTACCCATTTTCCGAAGATACTGCTGTCCTTTTTCCCATGTGTGTTTCCACATGGATTTTGCAGTCGGGATACGGTACGGCGGCAGTTCCATCACAAACGGAGTTTCGTCTCTCTTCAATACGTATTTCTTCAGTAGCCTGGCTACACCCACCGCCAGAATGATTCCGGTGGCATAAATTCCGAAAAGCACAAGTCCGGCCTGACCGGGGAAAAATGTTCCGGCAAGCAACAGATATACCGGTAATCTGGCGCTGCATGACATGAGCGGATTAACCAGGATGGTAATGATCCGGCTGTTTCGGTTCTCAATGGTGCGGGTAGCCATAATAGCGGGGACATTACAACCGAAACCCATAATGAGAGGGATGAAAGATTTGCCGTGAAGTCCCATTTTATGCATAATTTTATCCATGATAAATGCAGCCCGCGCCATATAACCCGAATCTTCCATGAGTGAAATGAAAAAATACAGTATCAGAATGTTGGGTAAAAACACAATCACACCTCCCACACCGCCAAGTATTCCGTCGATAATGAGCGCTTTCAGAGGCCCTTCATTCATACTGTTTCTGAGCACACGGCTCAGCCATTCCACTCCGCTCTCTATCCAGTCCATCGGATACTGACCCAGCGTGAAAGTGGCCTGAAACATAATAAAAATAAAGAAAATAAACAGCGGATACCCCCAGTATTTACCTATTAGTACGTTATCGAGCCTCGATGTGAGGGTGTTTTTATTCTTTTTTGAGGCCGGAGTGTATGTCTCCTTGAGTGCTCCGGCTATAAAACCGTATTTAAAATCCGTTACAGCCGATTCCACGTCCGTTTTGAGGGTTGACTGAATGCGCCTTACCTCTTCATCACGAATTTTCAGTACTTTGTGAGCATTGGTTTCCTGAGCAATCTGATCATTGACAACCGGGTCATTTTCAAGTAATTTGATAGAAAGATACCGAAACGAGTATTTCGTTTGAAGGTGATGATTTTCGAGGACCAGCAAATTTCGAACCCTTACAATACTCTTTTCGAGTTCAGGTCCGTAATTGATGTGAATGTGACGTGAAATCTGAAGATTCCGGATATCCTGTTTCACAATAAGATCGGCTTCTGATTGTTTCTTATCGTGCTGGTGCTCTATCTGAACCTCGTGATGGTATTCATCCAGCAGTTTATCGTCTTTTACAGATTGTATCAGAATCCCTTCTTCGTTGATGATGTGCGTGGATTCATACATTTTAATCACACTGCGAAATAGTTGTACGATGCCGAAACCGTTTTTAGCTATTACGGGTACAAAAGGCATTCCGAGCAACTTGCCAAGTGCTTTATAATCGAGCTTGTCGCCGCTTGTCTGCAGTTCGTCGTACATGTTTAGCGCCACTACCGTCTGCAGGTGCATGTCGATAAGCTGGGTGGTAAGGTACAGGTTTCGTTCCAGGTTCGACGAATCGACCACGTTGATGATCACATCGGGAGTTTCGTTAAGGAGAAATTCGCGCACAAATTTCTCCTCGGGTGAATATGCAGATATAGAGTAAGTTCCGGGCAAATCAACAATGCGAAACCGGTAACCATCCTGCACGAAAGTAGCGTCTTTGGCACCCACAGTCACTCCGCTGTAATTTCCCACATGTTCGCGTGAACCGGACGCAAAATTAAACAGCGTGGTTTTTCCGCAATTCGGATTTCCGACAAGAGCAACCGTTATTTCCTTTCGTTTTATCAAAGCAGCTTTACGCACCTCCTCATCGTGAAAAAAAACGTCTGCTTTCTTTTCCGGTTTAAGCGTTTTAAGGGCTTCCTCCTCGCTTACCACTTCGATCAGATTGGCTTCACTCCGGCGCAATGATATTTCATATCCCATCACACGATACTTCACGGGGTCGTTGAGAGGAGCATTCTGCAGTGATTCCACAATTTTTCCTTTCACAAAACCCATTTCAATGATGCGTTTTCTGAAACCGCCATGACCAAGCACTTTCACAATAGATGCTTTTTGACCGGTTTGAAGTTCGGAAAGTTTCATGCTGTTTTTCTTAAATGAAGCACAAAGATACTATTTAGATTGTCTCTAAACAAGAGCAAACCGGTTATTTCTTTTCCTGTACAAAAAAAATAACGTTCTGTAAAACATACAAAACGTTATTTCCTGTTTTATTCCTTTATTATTGCAGCTTACTCCATATTCATTTCGTCTGATTCTCCCGAATCTGAGGACTTGGGACGTTCAACGGGCTTGGGCTTCATATTTCCGAAGTTATAAGTAAGTGTAAGTCCGAACATGCGTCCCATGCGTTTATTTTCGGAATATTGGTAGAATCCTTCTCCGCTGGTCACACTTCGGAATTTTCGGGAATCAAATAAGTCTCTTACATTGAAATTGACACTGAATTTCTTTTCGAAAAACGATTTACGTAAACCTAAATCCATGGAATAGCTCTCCAGTTGTTTGCCCTGTGGTGTGAGTTGTTCCGACCGGTACTGTCCGGTAATCTGACCGGAGAAAGTGGGCGATAACATCAGATTAGCTATCACCCGGCCATCCCAGGAGAAATTTTCATGCGCCGGCAGCACAACCCTGACTTCGGGATATAATTCATTGGTATATACAGATGCGTCCAGCTTGTTGTAGTAAAAATTGAGTGAAGAAGTAAGATTCAGAATTTTGAAAAGCCGGTTTTTAGCCACCAGTTCAACTCCCAGGTCGTGTTCTTTGGTGAGGTTCATGAAGGTTGATTCCAACACTCCGTTTCGGATGAAGCTTACCTGTTCGATATCATCGTTATTAAACCGATAATACACTGAAGATGAGAGGGTATGATTATCCCAGTTTTTTATGTAATTCAGTTCGAAAGCCGAGGTCATTTCGGGCATCAGCAATGGGTTACCGTAACTAATATTGGTAGAATCCGAGTAGTCGCGGAAAGAATTGACCATGCGTCCACGGGGACGGTCAACACGGCGGGTATAGTTCAGCTGAAGTTCATTGTTATTGGGCAATGAATAGGAAAGGTACACACTCGGATACACCTTAAAATAGGATTGCGGGTCAAGTTTTATTGACTCACGACTCGAAGTGGAGGTAATATCTTTTCTGAAATACTCACCCCTCACACCTGCCTGAACGGAAAAATTATCTATTCGTGTTCCGTAAGTGGCATACCCTGCATGAATTTGTTCGGCATAATCAAATACATTGTAATATTCGGGAATATCCCTGTTTTTGAAATTGTCAGTTCCGCTTGCATTGCTTAACCGGTCATTCCAGATACTGCTCCAGCCGAGTTCGAGCCTGTTATTGTCAGTAAATTTTTTGGTATAATCTGTTTTAAGCTCTATTGTATTGCTGTTACCATCGGCTATTTGCGTGATGTCCTGATCATTGTCCGGTAAAAGTCGATCATCCTGAATGAACCGCTGGTTGCCCAGATTGCCGTGCTCGGAGTACGAGAGATTGGTCATCAGATTGGATCCTTTTTTATCAAAATCTATTTTATGATAAAGATTTACGTTATAGCCTTTGTGTTCGTCGGAGCCATCATTGGTGCGTGAATAGTCTCTAAGTTTGTTGGTTGAAGCTTTATTGATGAGCAAATAATCGGTTTCAGAATTCATTTGCGGTTTGCCGTTGTGCCCGAATCCATTGATACCGATTGTATTTTTAGCATCGATGTGGTAATCCACGCCTGCACGGAAGAACACACCTCCCATTTTGAATTCTGTTTTACTATTCTGATTCAACAGGGTAGAATCGCCGTTATTGTAGTTTGTGCGTTCGGTGAGTCCCCAGCCGTTTCCTGCCATTCTGCGGTATCCCAGATTGGCAAAAACATCGAATTTGCCCACATTGTAGTTGATACTTGCACCGGCATTGTAGCCGGGTTTACCGTTCTGAACGGTCGCTCCGGCCGAAAGGCTGCCGTAATAACCTGCTTTTCGGTTCTTTTTCATCACCAGGTTAATGATGCCCGCGGTACCTTCGGGATTAAATTTTGCCGAAGGATTTGTCATCACTTCTATGCTTTCAATGTTTTCGGCCGGCATTTGCTGTAGCACCTGGGCGCGGTTGTCGGCAGTAAGACCGGAGGGTTTTCCGTTTATCCACACTTCCACGCTCGCATTGTTGCGCAGGGAGATATTGCCATCGTTATCTACATCCACCGAAGGAATATTCTGGAGCACATCGGTGGCAGATCCTCCGGCAGCCGCTATATTCTGGTCGACACTAAAAACTTTCTTATCAATATCGAACCGCATCTGCGAGCCCTGACCCACAACCTGCACTTCTTTTAGCATTTTTGAGTCTTCGGTAAGTGGAATATTTCCAAATTTCACATCGGTGCCATTAACCTTAAATTCCTTGTTAAAAGGGCTGTAACCCACAAAACTGATACGGAGTTCATACGTTCCGTTGGCCACGGATACTATGTTGAACACTCCGTCCTGGTTGGTGAGTGCGCCTGCTATATTTTTGGAAGTAGACGGATTATAAATTGAGACTGTTACAAATTCGATGGGTTGCTGCGTGTCGGCATTAATGATGCGTCCCTGAATATTGACAGCAGCTTTTGTTGCAACAGTGAAAACGATAAAAAGTGAAAATAAAATTAGTTTTTTCATACATGTTTTTGTTAATTGTGCTGATTTTTATCCAAAAAAACAGCAAAAATTAAAATATCTATACTAAGACAATTTTCTACGCAAAAAGTTTAATTTCAAAAAAAATAAAAAGGTATATTAACAACAAAAACTCTGCAGGCGGCTGAGACGTAGGCAGAGTTTTAAGGATTCGGGATAACCGCAATTATCGTTTCAGGTTGTAATCCCTTAATTTATAACGAAATTATTTTGGCATTGTATAATTATCAATTTCGGAAAGCAGCACCTTAGCTGTGTTTATTTCGAGGAATGTGGTACCAAAGCTGCCACTGATTGGCCCGCTGAGGTAGCAGATCAGATCTTCGGAAGAGATAATTTCCCGTTCAATCAGATTCTGTAATAAAGTGATGAAATAGGTGCGCTCATCTTCTACAAGTTCTTCCTTATAGTAAGAATACACTCCGTATGACAATGCCAGCTCGCGCGAAGCACGTTCATTGTAGCAAAAGGCAAGTATCGGATCCGAACCGCGGTATGAAGCCAGGAATCGTGCGGTTCTGCCACTGAAAGTATCGGTAATGATGGCTTTGATATCGATATTGGCACCGGCTTCTACTGCTGCGTGAGCCATGAATGCGCTCACATCTCCCCTTCCGTATTCAATCGGAATGTCGTTTTCGGGCATTTTAGTACTTTCGGCTTCCAAAGCAATTTTTGACATCGTGCGTACGGCTTCGACCGGATATTTCCCATAAGCTGTTTCGCCGCTCAGCATGAGTGCATCGGTGCGGTAATAAATGGCGTTGGCAATATCGTTGACTTCAGCACGGGTCGGACGCGGGTTTTCAATCATGGAATGAAGCATCTGAGTGGCTACGATAACCGGCTTGTGTGCTTTCACACACTTGCGTATCAACTTGCGCTGTATGCCGGGAATACGTTCCTGCGGCACCTCGATCCCCAGGTCACCGCGGGCTACCATCACGCCGTAACAGTGCTGTATGATTTCATCAATATTATCAACACCCTCCTGATTTTCGATTTTCGAAATAATTTTTATCTGACTTTTATGAGCGTCGAGAATTTCCTGAATATCAATCAGATCCTGTTTGGAGCGCACAAAAGAATGAGCTATGAAATCCAGTTTTTGCTCAATGGCAAAGAGAATATTCTGGCGGTCTTTTTCAGTCAGCGATGGCAGGTTGATACGTACACCGGGAACATTCACGCTTTTTCGGCTGCCGAGCATTCCATCGTTGAGTACCATGCAGGTAAGAAATTCATCGTCTTTCGATACGACCTTGAGATCCAGCTCACCATCGTCAATGAGGATATCATCGCCAACATGCAAATCGCGCACAAAATTAGGATAACTTAATGCTATACAGTCTTTTGTTGACATCATTTCCGGGTTACCGGCAATCCGGATAAATTCACCGGTTTTGAGTTCAATGGCATCGTTTTCTGCTACTGTGGTACGTACTTCGGGTCCTTTGGTGTCAATGAGCAACGCAATTCTGTTGCTTACGGCTCTTACGTTGTTGATTATTTTCAGAAAACCTTCGCGGTTGAGGTGAGCAGAATTCATCCGCACCACGTTCATTCCCTCTTCGTAAAGCTGGCTGATAAAATCCACATCGCAGCGTTTGTCGCTGATAGTGGCTACTATTTTTGTAAATTTCTTTTGTTCCATTTGAATACTTCGTGTTATTTGTGCTACGCACGTTATTGAATTCACGTAGCCTGGCAACACCATTAGTTAGCTTCGCTGTTATTTGCGTATAGCGAATTATTGGTTTCGCGTTATTTTTGTTTCGTTTTGCATCAATTTTTCAATTGATTTAGTGAAGTTGCTTTAATTTGATAATGACGGCATTGTGATTTTTGAGTAATTGAATATGCGTTACATAGTCATTCTGCTTTTTGTTAATAGCGAATATTACTAAACGAATACCCGACCGGGTTGCCCTTAGTGTATGTTGTGGGGTGTAATTATTTATAAAAAGGTCAATCCTATCTTTCGATTCAAACCTTTTTCAAATATCCGAATCAAAGTTGACAGTTGAATATTTCCTTTGGCATTCTCAACTTTAGAGATATAACTCTTCTTTGTCCCGGCTCTTACTGCCAATTCTTCTTGTGTTAAGTTTGCCTCACGTCTTGCCTCCTTTAACATTTCACTTACAATGAACATTTGGGCACGCTCCTCATATTCGTTTCGACTTTCTGTCCCCAACTTACCATGTTCAAGTTCAATCAGATCGTCAAAATTTGTTATATTTTTGTATTCCATCATTATTTTTCTTTATTAGTTTGAAAATACACTGTCTTTAATCTCATTGCCCGTTCAATTTCTTCTTTGGGAGTTTTTTGGGTTTTCTTCTGAAATCCATTGAAAAGTATCACCAATTGTCCCTGGTCAAAACAACAGAAAATCCGGTAAATATTGGATTGAAACTCAATTCGAATCTCAAATAAACCTTCATAACCTTTAATGGGTGCCAAAAACTTTTCAGGAACTCGTTCAACCTGTTTTATCAATTCAAAAACATATTTCACCTTTTCTTTGACTTTGTTATCCAATGTCTTATAAAATTCAATGAAGTGTTCCTCAAAAAATATTATTTTTCTTGCCATTGTTTTTTTTGTTATCTGCAAAGATAACAATAATTTCCTTTTGTTATCTCACAAATGAACTTTTTTCTTTTAATTATACGCTTTAAATGCTTTTTGGAGGCAAATTTTTACTTTCATACAAGGAACCGCGTGAAAAATAATAAAAAATTTCCCTGGTCAATTTACGTGTTTCTTTCAAATAATTTTTCCGGTATTTTAGCTTACAGAATTAACAGCACGCACCCATTGTTTACCAATCGTATCAAGCTGAAAATAGGTCCGTTTTTCAACTTTAAAATCAAATCTGTTGTGATAAATCCATTGACAAACAGAAAAACAGTGAAATCTAATGGCTTTATTGTCCTGGATATTTTCCGTTTTATTAACGCCGGAACCAAACTAACAATTATTTAGAGTTTAACCAACTTACCACCGAATAACGATGCAGCCTGATAACTCTCTATCGCCAGCCTGTAGGAATCGAGCCCGAAACCAACTATCACCCCGCGGCACACCTCCGAAAGGTAAGAATGATGCCGGAAGTTTTCACGGGAAAACACGTTGGAGATATGCACCTCCACCACCGGAACTGTGATTCCTCTGATGGCATCGGCTATGGCAATGGAGGTGTGAGTATAAGCTCCGGCATTGAGGATGATACCATCGAAGCTAAATCCGGTTTCGTGGAGTTTGTTGATGATTTCTCCCTCCACATTCGACTGAAAATAGTCAAGTTCCACATCCGGATAAGACGCTTTCAACCGGTTGAAGTAGTTCTCAAAATCCTGATTTCCATACACATCGGGCTCTCTTTTGCCGAGCAGATTCAGATTCGGTCCGTTGATAATGATTATTTTCTTCATCGGAGTGTTTTGTTATTGAATTCGACCACAAAATTACAACATTTTCATCGGTTTAAAAAATTTACCGGCTACAGGTTTTCGGAGTTACGCCAAACGAACCGACAGCACGGGTATTTAGTTCTTCATTTTTATCAAATTTCTTTCACTTTCATAATTTTTATATCGAAAGATTTTTTTGAAACTGATTTAATTCCGTATTTTTGAAAAAATATTCATGAACACTTCAAAATCATTCATCAATCGACTCAAGCCCGGAATTCCGAAGCGTGTTCTGCTTTTCGTTGCCGGACTGGTATGGACTTTTGCAGGTGGAATGTTGCTTTACAGGGGCGGCAGGCTGCTGGCCGATTATCCTGAATATCTATGGATAAAATTGTTTTTGAGCATCGGTGCCGGCATTTTGTTTTACTACTTCCTGTTTGATAAAATTTCAGCCAAACATACCGCCCGCATCAAATCGCTTCCTCACGAACGTCCGTGTATGTTTTCGTTTTTCGATCCGAAAAGCTACCTGATGATGGGGCTGATGATTTCGATGGGTATAGGTTTGCGTATGAGCGGACTGGTGGCTCTCAAACACATTTCGCTGCTGTACGTTACGATGGGAATTCCGCTGACTATCTCGGCGATAAGATTTTATCTGAACGGACTTTTTTTTCGTAAAAATCAATAAAACTACTTTAACATGCAATTTCCGCTGAATTTCACCTTTAAGATTTCTTCCATAGCCAACGATTTCCGGGTTCATGATGCTGCAGGAGTTGAAGTAGCTTATGTTCGCCAGAAAGTATTCAAACTGAAAGAAGAAGTACAGGTATTCAACAACGAGAGTCGCTCGCAGGTCAATTTCACTGTGAAAGCAACAAAATGGATTGATTTTTCACCCACTTACCTTTTTTTCGATGCTCAGGGAATGCAAACCGGCAGCGTGGTAAGGCAGGGCATGAAGTCCATCTGGAGGGCATCATACGTTATTTGTGATGAAAAAGGGAAAGCCGATCTTTCAATTAACGAAGAAAACGCCGTGGTAAAAGTTTTTGACGGGATTTTCGGAGAGCTGCCCCTGATCGGGATTTTAGCCGGCTATTTTTTCAATCCCACTTACCTGGTTACCCGCACCAATGGCTTACCGGTAGTGCGCCTGACAAAAGAAAAATCGTTTTTCGGCCGACGCTTCAAGGTCGACAAACTGGCAGAATTCAGCAGCACCGGCGAGGAAAACCGGATTATGCTCGGCCTGATGATGATGATACTGCTCGAAAGACAACGCGGATGAGTACCACACGACATTCATACATTTTTTTTCAAAAAAAAAAATAAAATACCATGTCAAGAAATACCAGAAAACGAAAGGAAGATATAGGCCTCTCGCCCTACGAAATGAAATTCAGGGGGCAAAAGAAAGCCGATAAGACAACGATGGATTTGTTTGACTTCAACCTGGAATTCGTACACGAACTTCAGGTAAAATCAACTGAAAAACTGAAATCCTACAAGCATAACGACACCATCAGCTGGCTCAATGTAAACGGACTGGACGATGAAAGGCTGATGAAAGAACTGACCGGAATTTTCGGGATAGACAACAATATCATGTCGGATATCATGAATCCGGCCATCCGACCCAAAGTACAGGAATTCGAACAGGGAATAATGGTGAGCCTCAAAATGCTCCAGTTCAACGAACGCACCAACAAGCTATCGGTGGAAAACCTCTGCCTGGTGATAAGTCACGATTTTTTGATTTCATTTCAGGAAGTAAAAGGCGATTTTTTCGATACGGTTCGCGAACGGATCCGGAAGCACAAAAACAAAATACGCACGGCAGGAACCGACTACCTGGCATTTGCATTGCTGGATATGGTGGTGGATAATTATATTTACATCATCGGATTACTGGGCGAGAAAATTGAAAACCTGGAAGAACGCATGACCGGAAATGTGAACAAACAACTGCCCGAGCTTATCAACCTGTACAAGCAGGAACTGAATTTTCTTCGCCGACACATCAAACCGGCCAAAGAGATGATTCTGACACTTGCAAAAATGGAATCGGAATTCATCCATGCTGAAAACCGCGTTAACTACAAAGAGCTGCAGGACAACATCAACGAAGCCAACGATCTGACCGACGGCTACCGCGAAATGCTCTACGACCTGCTGAATATATATCACTCGGCAGCTACCACCCGGCTGAACGATATTATGAAACTGCTCACAATCATTTCCGTCATTTTCATTCCACTTACATTCATCGTAGGAGTCTATGGTACCAATTTCGATTTTTTCCCTGAAATAAGGTGGCATTACGGCTATTTTGCCATGTGGGGAGTGATGATGGTAGTGGCCGGTTTTATGATTTGGTACTTTAAGCGCAAAGACTGGTTCTGATAATACGAATTACACGAATTAATACGAATTGCACGAATTAGTACGAATTGCGCGAATTATAACGAATTGCGCGAATGGGGACGAATAGTTTTTTTCACAGATTTGAGCTGCAGGTGGAACAAATACGGTGTTTTTTTGTTTGAATAATGATATTCTTCTTTTTTTTAAATAAATACTTATTTCAAACTAATTCGACACTACATTTTTATTTCGTCATCCGAAGGCGGGTATCACACATTATGACTTACATACCTTTCAAACCTAATCAAACAGGGACTTTTTATATTCAGGACATTCCTCTTAAAGAAATCGCTCAATTTATCGACTGGCGTTTTTATTTCCTTGCCTGGCGACTGACCGGGCAATTTGCGGGTATAGAAAAAGTACACGATTGTCCGTCGTGTGAGGCCGGTTGGCTTCAGGGTTTCGATGAAAAAGACCGTCCGAAAGCCCGCGAAGCGTTGAAACTCTTCAGAGATACTCAGGAAATGCTTCGGGATGTGCTTGAAAATGACCTGTTGAAAGTACATGCGGTATATGCCATTTATCCGGCTCATGCTGAGGGCGATAATCTGGTGATCGAAACTGAAAACGAAACGGTAATATTGCCTGTACTTCGCCAGCAAAAACCATCGGCCGACGGATTCTGTTATTCGCTGGCAGATTTTCTGAGCGATGAAAATGATTACCTGGGTGCATTTGCCAACACCGTGACCGGCACCGAAGAAATGGCTCAGAAATTTGAGCAGGAAAATGATGTGTACAAATCCATTCTTGTAAAAACACTCTCCGATCGACTGGCAGAAGCCACCGCCGAGTGGCTCCACCGGAAAGTGCGGAAAGAATTTTGGGGATATGCTCCCGATGAAAATTTATCGACAGAAGAAATGTTGAAAACGCAGTACAAAGGCATCCGACCGGCGGTAGGATATCCTTCGTTGCCGGATCAGTCGGTTATTTTTGAACTGGACAAACTGCTCCATTACCATAAAACGGGCATTTCGCTTACAGAAAACGGAGCCATGTATCCCAATGCATCGGTCAGCGGGTTGTATTTTGCCCATCCGCTCTCCAGGTATTTCATGATTGGGAAAATTGACGAAAATCAGCTGGCTGACTACGCCCTCCGAAAGGGCAAAAATCCGGAGGAAATGCGCAAGTGGCTGGCAGCGAATATATGAAAGCAGAGGCCCCCTATCCACGATAGCTATCGGGACCCCGAAGGGGGACTTAAAGAAAAAAAAACAGCTTCTTATTCTTGTGATTTGATTTTTTGTCTGACGTCTTATATCTTTTAATCAATGAAGTCATCTTGACTTTTTTTTAAAACAATAGAAAACATAGAATAATTTATACTTATTCTCATATATTCG
>ERZ1645189.67-NODE-67-length-25408-cov-5.603755_pt1 | contig 25408 bp, 27 predicted proteins | sample MGYA00575350_ERZ1645189 | MGnify/ENA primary metagenome ERZ1645189 (study PRJEB40845, sample SAMN11283421) | freshwater sediment metagenome | isolation source: river sediment | host: Sediment | place: India: Jajmau, Kanpur | collected 2015-12-17 ...
AAATGTATAATTATTACAGACGATAAAAAATTTTTTTTCGAAAAATTTATTGAAATAGTTATGTTTGTGAATTGAAATAAAAGACAGTTGTAATGACGATTTATATGGCACGCGTTTTCTGTGTTTCTTTTAAAATACAAACTGCCGTGCAAAATGTGGTTTTTGCACGGCAGTATTCCGGTATTGATACAACTATTTATTGCAGTATCAACTCTTCGAAAGGCAAACCGAATGTGTCAGCTACAGCTTTGTAAACCACTTTTCCGTCAACTATATTTAATCCAAGCCTCAGATCGGGGTATTTTGCACAGGCTTTTTCCCAACCCATATTGGCAAGCATCACCGCGTAAGGCAGCGTAGCGTTGGTGAGCGCAAGGGTAGAAGTGAACGGAACCGCTCCGGGGATGTTGGCAACACAATAATGCACCACATCGTTTACTTTGTAAATCGGGTCCGCGTGTGATGTGGGGTGCGAAGTTTCAAAGCATCCGCCCTGATCGATGGCAACATCAACGAGTACCGAGCCCGGCTGCATCAGGTTGAGCATTTCTCTGGTTATTACGTGGGGAGCTTTGGCGCCCGGTATCAATACGGCTCCGATAATCAGGTCGGCTGCAGGCAGCAGCGCTTCGATGTTGTATTTGCTTGACATAAGCGTATCCACATTTTTAGGCATTATTTCGCTCAGGTAGCGCATGCGGGGCAGCGAAACATCGAATATCGTGACGTTGGCGTTCATACCGGCAGCCATCAGTGCTGCCTGCTGGCCTACCACACCGCCACCGATAACCAGTACGTTGGCCGGTTTTACGCCGGGAACTCCGCCCAGCAGTATTCCTTTTCCGCCCTGCGGCTTTTCGAGGTATTTGGCACCCTGCTGAGTAGCCATTCTTCCGGCCACTTCCGACATGGGTAGCAAAAGCGGAAGCGTATTGTTGAGTTCAACCGTTTCGTAAGCCAGACAAACTGCCTTACTCTTAATCATGGCGCGGGTAAGCGTTTCATCAGAAGCGAAGTGAAAGTATGTGAATACCAGCTGATTGGGCTTAATGAGTTCGTATTCGCTTTCAATAGGCTCTTTTACCTTCATAATCATTTCTGCAATATCAAATACACTTTTTGCGTCCGGTAAAATCTGAGCACCGGCTTTCAGGTATTGCTCATCGGTGAATCCGCTATTCATGCCGGCGTTGGTTTGTACGAAGACTTCATGTCCGTTTACGGTGAGAGTATGTGCCCCCGAGGGAGTCAGTGAAACTCTGTTTTCATTGTTTTTGATTTCTTTTGGAATACCTATTTTCATGGTTATTTGTTATAAAAGTTTTGGTCGTAAAAGTAATAACATTTTTGACAAAATGTACATGTTTTTCATGTTTTTTATCGATAAATCAGAAAAAAAATTACATAAAGATATATAAATTTGGCCATTAACGGTTTTTTATGCCTCAGTATCTGCATTTTCTGTTTCAGGAAATATATTTTTTCAGCATTCTGCTTATCTGATGTGTTTGTGTAAAAAATACAGAGTTGTCATATACCCGATTCAGCTCTTCGGCAATGTGCCGAAAAAATGATTAAAACCTTTTTTAACCAAATAATAATTCTTACTTATTAAAAACTTTTGTAATTTTGTCAGTTATTAATTCGGCAATTTTGTTAGTTTTTTTACACATTTGAAATATATAAATGAATCATTCGGAATTACATACTGTGAAACAAAGATTTGGAATTATAGGTAACTCCGAAATTCTGAATCGGGCCATCGATATTGCGGTTCAGGTGGCTCCAACAGATCTTTCTGTGTTAATAACGGGTGAAAGCGGAGTAGGAAAGGAGAATTTCCCTCAGATTATTCACAATTACAGTCACCGTAAACACGGAGCCTATATAGCCGTGAACTGTGGAGCTATCCCTGAAGGAACCATTGACTCCGAACTTTTCGGTCACGAAAAAGGCTCGTTCACCGGTGCCACAGCCGATCGTAAAGGTTACTTCGAAGTTGCCGACGGTGGAACAATTTTTCTGGATGAAGTGGGTGAACTGCCGCTGTCCACACAGGTGAGGCTGTTGCGTGTGCTTGAAGCGGGTGAATTTATTAAGGTGGGTTCGTCCAAAACTCAGAAAACCGACGTGAGAGTGGTGGCTGCTACCAATATAAACATCATGCAGGCTATCCGCGACGGCAGATTTCGCGAAGATCTTTTCTACCGGCTCAACACCGTGCCTATTTTCATTCCTCCGCTGAGGGAAAGGAGAGAGGATATTCCGCTGCTGTTCAGGAAATTTGCAGCCGATTTTGCCGAAAAATACAGCATGCCTCCCGTGCGGTTGAGTGAAGATGCCCGACAAATATTGATGAACTACTACTGGAACGGCAACGTACGTCAGTTGAAAAACATAACTGAACAGATTTCGGTCATCGAACAGCAAAGGGAGATAAACGCTTCAACCCTGCGCATGTATCTGCCCAATGAAAATACCGAAAAATTACCGGCAATCATTGGCGGCTCAAAATCTGAGAACAAAACATTCAACAACGAACGCGAGATACTTTATCAGGTTCTTTTTGATATGAAAAAAGATATTTCGGACCTGAAAAAGGTAGTGAATGAACTCAGCTCAGCACAGATACAAACAGATGTGAGCTACTCTCCAACTATTCTGCAGGGAGATAATTATGTGAATCAGATGAATCACCCGACCGAAAAATCAGTGAAATTCAACGATGTGGACGACGTGGAGCCTATTCAGGAAATAGAGGATTATAAGGAAGAAGACGAAAAGGTATCACTGGAAGATATGGAACGCGAACTGATCAGAAAATCACTCGAGAAACACAAAGGCAAACGTAAAATTGTAGCCCGCGAATTGAAAATATCAGAGCGGACACTGTATAGAAAAATTAAAGATTACGAAATTGAAATTTAAATCTGAATGATTAGATTGAAAAAGATATTTATCAGTATTCATGTACTTGTATTTGTGATGATACTGACCGGATGTTCGGTAAAATACAGTTTCAATGCCGGAGCCATCGACTACTCAAAATACTCAAGCATTTCCATTGCCGATTTTCCCAACAATGCCGAGCTGGTGAATCCGACACTTTCACAAATATTTGCTGAAACACTGAGGGATAAATTCACCCGGCAAACACGTCTTCAGGTTCTGAAACAAAACGGGAATATGCACCTGGAAGGCGAAATAGTTGGTTATCAGCTTGCAGCCATGGCCATCAGTGCCGATTCCTATGCTTCGGAAACGAAACTTACACTCACGATTAATGTCCGTTTTGTCGATTCCAAAAATCCCGAAAACAGTTTCAATGATTCCCGCTATATAGCATCTCAGATATTTGACAGTAACCGCCTGCTGAGCGATGTGGAACCCGAACTCATTGATATTCTGGTGAAAGAAATCGTAGATAAAATTTACAACGACACGGTGGCAAAATGGTAATGTTTTGGATTGTTGGTTGAAATAAGGTGTTTTTTTGCTTGATTACAAGCCTGAAACCCTCTCCATTACCCTGTATCTTTGAACTTTGTTCATAAATCTACCTGAAATAGAAATGACTTACGATGATTTCATACATTACATCCGGCAGCCCGAAACGCTCAAAGATTGTCAGCCCGAAGAACTGAAAAAACTAGCCGATAAATATCCGTATTTTAAACTTTCCAAATGGCTTTACCTGAACTCACTCCACAAGACAGGAAGTGTTTATTTCGGGCAGGAACTGAAAAAAACAGCACTTTATGCTGCCGACAGACGTAATCTGTACTTTTACATTCATCCCGATGAATCAGCAGTCCCCGAACCTTCGGTGCTGAGAAGTGATAATGCCGGAAGTTATTTTGATATGATAGGCCGGCTCGACACGAAAACAGAAAATAGCCGCATGTCACTGCAGACGCTCGCCGAAAAGCTGAAAGCTGCCCGCGAAACGCTAAAAACCACTACTGCACAGACTCACGGTGACATACCAACCCGGCCCGAAAGTGAAGAACAAAAAGCAGAGCCAAATCAAAGTGAAGTATTTGAAGAAAAAGAAAAACAAGCCAAACAACTTATCCGCGAAAAAAAATACGCAGAAGCTGTTAAAATTTTAGAGGAATTAAATTTGATTAATCCAAAAAAAAGTATTTACTTTGCAGACCAAATTCGATTTTTGAAAAAAATAATACAAAATCAACAATAAACAGACACAGATATGTATATTACATTAATTATTCTCATTATTATTGCCGCATTATTGCTTACCCTTGTAGTACTCGTTCAGAATTCAAAAGGCGGCGGTTTGGCAGCAGGCTTTCAATCATCCAATCAGATAATGGGAGTGCGTAAAACCACCGATTTTCTTGAAAAAGCAACCTGGGGACTGGCAGCTTTTATTATCGTTATTTCAATACTGGCAGTAGGTGTAAAATCGAATATGGCTTCCGAAAATACGAACGATTCGGCCATTAAAGAGCAATCAGCCGATATTAACAAGCAGATGCAACAAGGTACAGCAGTTCCTAATTTCGGTGAAGTGCCTCAGGCTCAGCCTGCGCAGGCCGAAAAACCTGCTCCCGAAGCACAACCGGCTAAAAAATAAAAAGTCAAAAAATAATGACTGAAAAAAAAAGCGTATCAAATTTGATTTTTGATACGTTTTTTGTTTTGAAAAGTGCTGAAAGAGAAAAACTTCAGCTTGTTGAAATTAAATAAACCGAACACCCGAACATCCGAACACCTGAATATCTGACAATGGAATTGAATTACATCAATATTATTGATTATCTGGGCACATTCGCATTTGCAATCAGTGGAATTCGGATGGCTGCCTCCAAACGATTCGACTGGTTTGGAGCTTATGTAGTTGGTTTGGTTACGGCAATTGGCGGCGGTACCACACGCGATTTGCTGCTCGGAATTACCCCTTTCTGGATGATTCAGCCCTCTTATCTCATCGTGACAGGTATCGCGCTTTTATTTGTTATCGTTTTCGGTAAATGGGTTGTAAGGCTCAATTACACCATATTCATGTTTGACGCTATCGGATTGGGGCTTTTCGTAGTTGTGGGAATCGACAAAACAATAACACACGGCTTTCCTGCATGGGTGGCAGTAGCAATGGGAATGATTACAGGGTCTGTAGGCGGAATTATCAGAGATGTGCTGATCAATCAGGTGCCGCTTATTCTCCGAAAAGATATTTACGCCATGGCGTGTATCATTGGCGGCCTCATTTACTTTGCCTGCATTAGGATGAATTTCAGTCCTTTTGCCACTCAGTCAGTTAGCCTCGTTTCGGTTATTCTCATACGTGTTTTGTCGGCCAGATATCATATCGGACTGCCTCTTCTGAAATATCAGGAAGAAGACAAACCTGAAAACTGATTTTTTTTTGAAAATTGTAAATCAATTAATTGTCAATCAATAGAATGCTTCAAATTGAAAATACCATCATCAGTCCTGATTTAATAAGCGAACGTTTTGTGTGCGATCTGGCGAGCTGCAAAGGCGCCTGTTGTATCGAAGGTGATAACGGAGCACCGCTGGAAGAAAACGAAATAGAAATTATCGAACAGCTTTTACCCGTTGTTTGGGATGACCTGACTGAAGTTTCCAAAGAAGTTATCCGCGAAAAGGGATTTTTCTACATCGACGAAGATAACGAACCGGTTACGTCCATTGTGAATGGCCGGGAATGCGTATTTACCTACACCGACGAAAATGGAATATGTAAATGTGCCATCGAAAAAGCCTTTCGTGAAGGCAAAACAGACTTCTACAAGCCCGTTTCCTGTCATTTATATCCGGTCCGGCTGCAGCATTACACCGGTTTTACAGCTGTTAACGTTCATAGATGGAACGTGTGTGACTGTGCCCGTACACTGGGTTCCCGACTTCGGATTCCCGTCTATGTGTTTCTTAAAGAGCCATTGATCCGGAAATTTGGAAACGAATGGTACGAACAGCTCGAAATAGCCGATAAAGAGTTATTTTCGAAAAACAACAAATGATGCTGATTCACCCCGTGAAAACGACACAGGTTGAAAGAATACCTGAATAATTATATGAACAAACTTCCAAAAAAAAACAACTACTGAATTGATAGAAATAATTACCATTGGCGACGAAATTCTGATTGGGCAGATAGTGGACACCAATTCGGCCTGGATGGCCGTAGAATTAAATAAAGCCGGATTTCTGGTTTCACAGATAACTTCTGTTCACGACGATGCGCAGCAAATCAAAGCTGCTTTGGATCTGGCTCTGTCACGCAACAGCATAGTGCTCATCACCGGCGGACTGGGACCCACCAAAGACGACATTACAAAACTAACCCTGTGCGATTATTTTCAGACAAAACTTGTATTTATTGATTCGGTTCTCCGGAATGTGGAAAATATGTTTCGTCGCAGAAACATCGCCATCAACGAGCTTACCCGAAATCAGGCTTACGTGCCCGAAAGTTGCACGGTAATTCAGAATCCGGTGGGTACAGCTCCCATCATGTGGTTCGACCACGCAGGAAAAGTGGTAGTTTCGATGCCCGGCGTGCCATTTGAAATGAAAACGGTCATGACCGACGAAATTATCCCCCGTCTGCACCTGAAATTTCAATCAAAACCGGTTGTCAATCAAACAGTTCAGGTATATGGATACGGTGAGTCAGCCCTTGCCATCAAAATAGCCGACTGGGAAAATGCACTTCCCCCGTATCTGAAACTGGCTTATCTGCCGGGTTTCGGTATTGTAAAACTGAGGCTCTCCGGCACGCTGGACGATGGCGAAAAGCTTCTGTCCGAAATTGAACGTCAGTTTGCATTGCTCGACCAGATAATCGGCGATTCGATTGTTTTCAGAAACGATTTTCCGGTTGAGGTGAATCTGGGAAATGCATTACGTGAAAAAAAACTGACTATTTCGGCAGCTGAAAGTTGCACCGGTGGCAACATAGCCCGCAGGCTTACTTCGGTGCCCGGAAGCTCCGATTATTTCACCGGTTCTGTCACGGCATACAAGAATGAAATAAAGGAACAACTGCTCCGTGTCGATGCCGGAGATCTGAAAAATTCCGGAGCCGTAAGCCAACCCGTTGTAGAGCAGATGGCCGAAGGGATTCGTATACTCATGAATACCGATATTGCAGTGGCAACTTCGGGTATTGCCGGGCCCGCAGGAGGCACCGATGAAAAACCGGTTGGTACTGTGTGGATAGCCGTTAGCACACCCCAAAAAGTGGAAAGTCGCAGGTATCAGTTCGGTAAAAGCACCCGCGAAAACATCATCGAACGAGCCACAATCGCCGCACTGATGATGGTAACAGAAGTGCTCTGACAGGAATTTCATCCGGGAGAAAAATACACGGATGCTTTGAAAATGAGGGTAGAAACCTCAAAATTATTGTTAAATCAAATAAAAACAAAAATATGAACTCAAAAAGTTTGTAGGAAAGAAAATAAATTTCTACCTTTGCACACTGTTTTTGAGAAAAAATATTAAGAAAAATTTAAGAGATACAGAGATGTCAAAAATTTGTCAAATCACCGGAAAAAAAGCAATGGTTGGTAACAACGTTTCACACTCCAAACGTCGTACTAAACGTACATTTGATGTGAACTTGTTCAACAAAAAGTTCTACTGGGTAGAACAGGATATGTGGATAAGCCTGAAAATTTCAGCTGCCGGACTACGCACTATCAACAAAAAAGGATTGGACGCTGCTATCAAACAGGCAGCCGAAAAAGGGTATTTATACGTTTAATCACAGGGAGAAAATACAATGGCTAAAAAATCAAAAGAAGCAAGAGTTCAGGTTATTCTGGAATGCACAGAACATAAGGAAAGTGGTATGCCGGGTACTTCTCGTTACATTACTACGAAAAACAGAAAAAACACACCGGGCAGAATGGAATTGAAAAAATACAATCCTATTCTCAAGAAAATGACAGTTCATAAAGAAATTAAATAAAATAAGTAAACTATGGCAAAGAAGGCGGTTGCAAGTATGCAAAAAGGTGAAGGTCGTACCTTTTCCAAGGTGATTAAGATGGTTAAATCGCCTAAAACCGGAGCATATACATTCCAGGAAGAAATGGTGCACAACGAAAAAGTAAAAGAGTATTTGACAAAATAATCTTTTCGATACAAGCATTAAAAAAATCCTTTCATTAGTACAATGAAAGGATTTTTTTGTTTTATACCTAAAAAAGAATTATTTTTGTATGATTGGTCAAAAATCAGAAACTATCACCTGAAGTATGAGATTTGCCAATATCTCTCAGGCTTAAAACTACAGACAATAAACTCAAAACTAATTATGGCTTTTTTCGGACTATTCAATAAAGAAAAAAAGGAAACACTTGACCACGGTCTTGCCAAAACTAAAGAGAACGTATTCTCAAAACTCACACGTGCTGTAGCAGGCAAATCCAAAGTGGACGACGAAGTGCTCGATAACCTCGAAGAAGTGCTCGTCACTTCCGACGTGGGAGTGGAAACCACACTGCGGATCATCGAACGCATCGAAAACCGCGTGAGCAGAGACAAATACCTGAACACGAATGAATTAAACAGTATTCTGAAGGAAGAAATCGCGGCTTTGCTGGCCGAAAATAATGCAGCACAGGTCAACGATTTTGACGCTCCGCTGCCTTCAACACCTTATGTAATCATGGTGGTAGGCGTCAACGGAGTAGGTAAAACCACCACCATCGGAAAACTGGCCTATCAGTTCAAACAGACCGGTAAAAAAGTCTACCTCGGAGCCGCCGATACATTCCGTGCTGCCGCAGTGGATCAGCTCGTTATCTGGGGCGAAAGGGTGGGAGTGCCGGTGATAAAACAAAAAATGGGTTCCGATCCGGCTTCTGTGGCATACGATACACTCGCTTCGGCCAAAGCCAACAATGCAGATGTGGTCATTATTGATACGGCAGGCAGGCTTCACAACAAGATAAACCTGATGAATGAACTTACGAAAATTAAAAACGTAATGCAAAAACTCATCCCCGAAGCACCTCACGAAATTCTGCTTATTCTCGACGGATCGACCGGACAAAACGCCTACGAACAGGCCAAACAATTTACCAAAGCCACCGAAGTAAATGCGCTGGCAGTAACCAAACTCGACGGTACTGCCAAGGGCGGCGTCGTCATCGGTATTTCCGATCAATTCAAAATTCCGGTGAAATACATCGGTCTGGGCGAAAAAATGACCGATTTGCAGGTGTTCAACAAAGAAGAGTTTGTAAAATCCCTGTTTGATTAATTCCCTCCGTTAAACCTGATTATCAAATTTTTTAAAAAAATATCATGAGAAATCTATTGACATTCATCCTCATATGCGCCACAACTTTGGCTTTTTCGCAAAAACAATTCGTGCTCCTGTCGCCCGACGGAAAGTTGAAGACCGAAATTTCAGTTGGTAAAGCAACCGAATTCTCCATTACGCACAACGGCGATCTGATGCTCGAAAAATCACCAGTTTCGATGAAATTATCCGAAGGTAAAATACCCGGACCCGATGCAAAGGTGAAAAAAGCTGTTAAGAAAACGGTGAATGAAATCATTGATGCCAAAATTTACAAAAAATCGAAAGTCGAGAATAATTATAATGAGCTAAGTATTCTGTTCTCAGGAGATTACAGCCTAATTTTCAGAGCTTATGACGATGGAGTGGCTTATCGCTTCGAAACCAACTTCAAAAAACCTTACACCGTTGAGAATGAAGAAGCGAAATTCAATTTCCCGGACGATCCCAAAGCATTTCTGGCGTATGTAAACAAATCCGACAACACCACTTTCAGTCAGCAATTTTACAATTCTTTCGAAAATACCTATCATCACATTCCACTGAAAGAGGCAAATCCACGTTTGCTGGCTTTCCTGCCTTTGTTAGTCGAGGGTAAAAATGGTAAAAAAGTATGCATCACCGAAGCCGATCTGCTCAATTATCCCGGCATGTATCTCTACAATCCCGATGGAACCAGTTCTCTCACTGCCATGTTTGCTCCTTATCCGAGGGAAATAAGACAGGGTGGGCACAATATGCTTCAGGGAGAAGTGCAATCGGCCGAAAACTTTATTGCCCGGTGTGAAGGAAAAACCACTTTTCCGTGGCGGACAGTGATCATCGCAGAAAATGATTACGAATTGACCGACAACGACATGGTTTATAAACTCGCCACTCCCAATCAGTTAGCCGATATTTCCTGGATAAAACCCGGAAAAGTAGCCTGGGACTGGTGGAACGACTGGAATATCCGGAATGTAGATTTTGAAGCAGGAATCAACAACGAAACATATAAATACTACATTGATTTTGCAGCTGAACAAGGCATAGAATATGTGATTCTCGACGAAGGCTGGGCGGTAAACAAAAAAGCCGACTTGTTTCAGGTAATTCCCGAAATCAATCTCACGGAGTTGGTTGAATATGGCAAATCCAAAAAGGTGGACCTGATAGTATGGGCCGGTTACTGGGCCTTCAACCGCGATATAGAGGGAATTTGCAAACATTATGCTGAAATGGGAATCAAAGGTTTCAAGGTAGATTTTATGGACCGGGACGACCAGCAGATGGTTGATTTTTACCACCGGGCTGCTCAGATAGCAGCCAAATACAATCTGATGCTTGATTTTCACGGAGCCTATAAACCCACCGGACTTCAGCGAACCTATCCGAACGTGATTAATTTCGAAGGTGTTCACGGACTCGAGCAGATGAAATGGTCGCCGGCAAGTGTCGATCAGGTAACCTACGATGTCACCATTCCTTTCATCCGGATGGTGGCCGGTCCGATGGATTACACACAGGGCTCCATGCGAAATGCTACCCGAAACAATTATCGTCCTGTCTATTCCGAACCCATGAGTCAGGGTACACGCTGCCGCCAGTTAGCGCAGTATGTCATTTTCGAAGCGCCGTTTAATATGCTTTGCGATAATCCTTCCAATTACCTGGCGGAGCCCGAATGCACGCAGTTTATCGCCGAAATCCCTACTGTTTGGGATGAAACGGTAGCGCTCAACGGCGAGATATCAAAATACGTAACCATTGCCCGCCGAACCGGGAACGAGTGGTACCTGGGCTCAATGACAAACTGGGACAGCCGTACACTGGATGTCGATTTATCATTCCTGGGCGATGGAAATTTCAAAGCCGAGATTTTCCGCGACGGCGTGAATGCACACCGTACGGCAATGGACTACCGAAAGGAAACAGTTGATGTGTCCGCTGACAGGAAAATGACGCTGAAAATGGCTCCGGGAGGAGGATTTGCAATGAAAATTACCAAATTGTAGTTTCGTATTTTTTATACAAACCTGCAAGAATTTTTATTATAGCAAATGGTAATTATCCGTTTCATCCTTTTACCGGTTCAACGATGCCGTTGGGTAAAAAAATAAATTTTGCGGAGAATAAACAGCACATTCACCGCATTTTCTGCGGAGAATATTTTGTCGTGCAGTGAATAAAAAAAATCAGGAATACGTAGCTTATGAAAAAAAATACCGTAGATATTATCACACTCGGATGTTCCAAGAATCTGGTGGACAGCGAGCAGCTGATGCGCCAGTTTGACGTACTCGGCTATAATGTACGGCACGATGCCGAAAATCCCGACGGGGAAATTGTCATTGTGAATACCTGCGGATTTATAGGCGATGCCAAAGAGGAAAGCATCAACATGATTCTGCAGTTGGCGGAAAGAAAAAGGGAATTAAAAAATAAGTTGTTCGTGATGGGTTGCTTATCCGAGCGGTATCTGCACGATCTGGAAACCGAAATTCCGGAAGTGGATAAGTTTTACGGAAAGTTCAACTACGTGGATATCCTGAAGGAAATCGGGCAGGAATACCGCGCCGATCTGAAGCTGGAGCGGACACTCACCACCCCGCCGCATTATGCATACATCAAAATTTCCGAAGGTTGCAACCGTACCTGTTCATACTGTGCAATACCCATTATCACGGGGCGTCATCGGTCGCGGCCGATCGAAGACATCGAAAAGGAGGTAAAATTGTTGGTTGACAAAGGGGTGAAAGAATTTCAGCTCATAGCGCAGGATCTGACCTATTATGGCATCGACCGCTATAAAAAATCCAAACTCGCTGAACTGGTTGAGCGGCTTTCGGATATACAGGGTGTTGGCTGGATTCGGCTCCACTATGCCTATCCGGCCCATTTCCCGTACGACGTGCTGCGGGTGATGCGCGAACGTGAAAATGTATGCAAATACCTCGACATTGCTTTACAGCACAGTAGCGATCACATGCTCGGTGTCATGCGACGGAATTTTACATCGGCTCAAACCTATGAACTAATCGATAAAATCCGCAGCGAAGTGCCCGGAATTCACCTCAGAACTACCATGTTGGTAGGCCATCCGGAGGAAACCGAACAGGACTTTGAAGAACTGAAGGAATTTGTACGGTGGGCCCGTTTCGAGCGACTAGGAGCTTTTGCCTACTCACACGAAGAGGGAACTTATGCCCACAAAAATTACACGGATAACATTCCCGACGAAACAAAACAGCAACGGCTGGGCGAACTGATGGACATACAGCAACGAATAGCTGCGGAAATCAATGCCGCGAAAACCGGCAGCATCCTCAAAGTGATTATAGATCGGAAAGAGGGTGATTATTTTATCGGACGTACCGAATTTGACTCACCGGAAGTTGATCCCGAAGTAATGATCCCTGCTGATACAAGAGGTGTGAAAGTGGGTGAGTTTTATCAGGCAACCATTGTTGACGCTACCGATTTCGAACTGTTCGGCGAATAAACATTACTCACGAAAATTTCACTTAAATTTTTGTATTCTAATAAATTAAATATATGAACAACAAGGAATTAATTTCAAATGTAGCTTCGAAAATGAATTTACCCAAAAATGAGGTGAAATACCTGCTGGAAGCTTTTACGGAAACTTTCAGAAATCAGTTGAAAGAGGATAATTCAATTGGTTTTCAGGGTTTTGGATCGTTTGAAATACGTAAAAAAGAAGAACGATTGTCGGTACACCCCCTTACGAAGGTGCGCACAATGATTCCGCCGAAATTGGTGGTAAGTTTCAAACAAAGTTCGGTTCTGAAAGATAAACTTAACGTAAAATTCTGATAGTATGAGTAATGCAAAATTATCAGCAAGCGAAATTGTTGAACTAATGGTAAAAGACCGGATGATAACCAAAAAATCAGCCGAAGAATTTGTTAAGGTGTTTTTTTCTGTCATCGAAGACGCTTTGAAAGACGGTGAAACAGTAAAAATAAAAGGATTGGGAACCTTCAAATCGCAATGGAACGAAGCCCGCAAAAGCGTGAATGTGAATACAGGCGAGGAGATTGTTATCGATGGATATTACAAAGCTGTCTTCATTCCCGAAAATGACTTGAGAGAGCTGATCAACGAACCATTTTCGCACCTCGAACCCGTGGAACTGAATCCGCTGTCCGATAATTTGCCCGAACAAATGCAGGATGACGCGGAGGAAGATGAACCGGAAAACTTTTCAGAACCCCTGGAACCATTGCGTGTATTCGGTGAACAGGCGGAAGAAATAAAAGAGCTGCTGTCGGAAATCAATTCTTTTTCGACGCCGAAAGTCAGGTCGAATGATACTGTTACGGAGAATGAAAGCTCGCAGTTACCGGATCCGGACGAAAAAACAGAGGAGGAAATCACGCTTGAAAATACTCCAATGGATAAACCGGAATCAGTATCTGAAGTAGCGGAAATTATTTCGGCTCCGGAAACCTTGCATACGCCTGAGCATACCGGAAATAAGGAAACAGAATTTAATTTCGATGGTTTTGATATTGTCAGGGAAATTTCAACCAGATTTGGTTTACCGGCCGGCGCAGCTGCAGTTGCTTTAATTAATGAAGAATCTGACCAGTTACCGGCAGAAGCTGAATCAGAAACTGAAAGTAATATTTCTGAAGTACTACCCGAAGAAATACCGGAAAATACCGTTGCCGCCGAAAAACACGAGATCGACGATCGGGAAGCCGAAGATGACAACGATGATGACGAGAAACAAGAAAAGTTTGAGGAAATTGACGACGATGATGAAACAGACGAAAATGAAGCAGATGATGAAACAGACGAAGAATCAGACGAAGATGAAGCAGATGATGAAACAGATGAAGATGAACAACTGATACCAGAGGATGATACAGAGGCAGAAGATGGAGATGACAACGACGAAGATACGGATGAAACCGTGGTTGAATTGCCTGAAGTCGTGACTCAGACTGATGAAGAAGCTGCAGAAACCATTGAGGCTGATAATACAGCAGCCAAAGAAAAGTCTGTAGAACCTTTAGTTGCAGTTAAAAATGCCCGTTCAGAAACGTATAAAAAGAAAATTGTCAGTACAAATGCATCTTCATCGCACAAAAGAAGGAGACATTATCATGTTGAGGAAAAGAAAAAACGACCTGTCTGGCTTTACACTTTGTTGGGAATAGCAGCACTCGGCCTGGTGTTTTTTGGTGCATTCTATTTTGTCAAAAATATCCTCGATAAACAAAAGGATGCCATGTACATGGAATACCTGGCCGATTCTACGGTTCGGGCTTTGAACACAAAAGAAGTGCTGGATTCGATGACACCGGCCGGCGATTCTATTGCAACAACCGACACCGTTGCTGTAAAAGCTTCCGATGAATCGGTGCAAACAGTTATTTCAGAAGCACCTGCCGCCGGAAATATATTTGATGCTCCCAGAAATTACACCGAACTGATTACCACAGAGAAAATGGTCGCCGGAAGTCAACTTACCAAATTTGCCCGTAAGTATTACGGACATCCACACTTCTGGGTGTATATTTATGAAGCCAACAGAGAGGCAATCAAAGATCCGAACAACGTCCCCCTGGGCATTAATATTAAAATTCCGAAACTGGATGCCCGACTGGCGGATCCGGCAAGCAGGGAGTGTCTGAACTATGCGTTGAAATTACAGTCGGAATACCTCAAATAGGAAAGTCGATAACTGTAAACGAAAGGCATTGCTGTCAAATTCTGACGGCAATGCCTTTTTCTTTCAGATAATGTTTGAGTTCGGCAATGCCAATTTCTTCGTAATGAAAGATGCTGGCAGCCAGTGCCGCATCGGCTTTGCCCTGATTGAATACATCCACAAAGTGCTGCATGGTTCCAGCACCGCCGCTGGCTATCACCGGAACATTCACAGCTTCAGATACAGCACGGGTAATATCAGTAGCAAATCCGTCTTTGGTACCGTCGTGATTCATGGAAGTAAGCAGAATTTCGCCCACTCCGAGTGCCACAGCCTGTCTGGCCCAGTCCATTGTTTTTATTTCAGTCGGGATGCGGCCGCCGTTCAGAAAAACGTACCACTCACCGTCGATGCACTTGGTATCGATAGCCAGCACCACACACTGACTCCCGAAATTATCTGCCAGATCGGCTATCAACTGAGGATTGCGAACTGCTGCCGTATTCACCGATATTTTATCAGCCCCGCAGCTCAGCAGCAGCGATACATCCTCCACCGATGAAATTCCTCCACCCACAGTAAATGGAATGTTGATTTCACGTGCTATATGTGTAACCAGTTCCGAGAGCGTTTTCCGCTTTTCGTGTGTAGCGGTTATGTCCAGAAAAACAAGTTCGTCGGCACCCATTTCGGCATAGCGTTTCCCCAGTTCCACCGGATCACCCACATCCCTGATGTCCACAAAGTTAATTCCTTTCACCGTTTTCCCGTCTTTTACGTCCAGGCACGGAATGATTCTTTTTGTCAGCACCTTATTTTGATTTACAATTTACAATTTCTAATTTCTAATTTCTAACTTCTAACTTCCCCGGGAGGGGGATTCAGGGGGCTGATAAGTGCCGTTTTATCTGCGTTCCATTCTCCCGGGATTATATTCTCTACCACGTTCACCATTTTTCTGTCATACGGTCGTTCCACACGGATGTAATTCTCTGTAAATCCGTGCATTACATCTCCGTCGCGTTTGGATTCCCAAAGCACGGTCGCCCGTTTCCCGATTTGTTTTTCGTAAAACGATTTGGTTTTTTCATCCGAAATGACATGAAGCAAATCGCTTCGGCGTTTACGCTCTTTTATAGCCACATTGTGTTCTATTTCAAGCATTTTAGTGTCGGCGCGTTCGGAGTAGGTGAATACATGCAATTGCGAGAAATCAAGCGACCGAATGAATTGTACACTTTCTTCGAAAAGTTCGTCCGTTTCGCCCCTTACGCCCACTATGGTATCCACGCCGATAAAAGCATCGGGCAGATATTGTCTGATAATGGCCACTTTATCGGCAAAATCTTCGGTGGTATAACGTCTTTTCATCAATTTGAGAACCTCGTTGCTGCCACTTTGGAGCGGAATGTGAAAATGAGGCATTATCCGCTTGCTTACCGATACAAACCGGATGATTTCTTCGGTGAGCAGATTAGGTTCCACCGACGAAATCCGGAAACGTACTTCGGCATCGATTTCATCGAGGGCTTTTAGCAGGTCCATAAATTTTTCGCCGTTGCGTTTTCCGAATTCTCCCGTATTCACTCCGGTAAGCACTATTTCACGGGCTCCCTGTGAAATGACTTCCTCAGCCATTTTTACTGTTTCGGCTATGGTTCCGCTCCGGCTGTGTCCTCGCGCAAGCGGAATGGTGCAGAAGGAGCAGTAATAATCGCAGCCGTCCTGAATTTTCAGAAAATAACGGGTGCGGTCGTCGTGCGAAACCGAAGGTTTGAACTCTTTCACTTTCAGAATATCTCCGCGCCTGATTTTAGGTTCGGATGAGCTGTTTCCATTTTCCAGGTAGCTCAGGATGTCAAATTTTTCGTTTGCACCGAGCACCAGGTCCACTCCTTCGATGCCGGCAATTTCCTGCGGTTTGAGCTGAGCGTAACAACCCGTCACAATCATTTTAGCTTTCGGATGCAGGCGGTGAAGCCGGCTGATTGCCTGGCGGCACTTGTGATCGGCCGTATCTGTTACCGAACAGGTGTTGATGATGCAGATATCGGCTTCCTCGCCCGCACGGGCTTTCACGAAACCTTCGTCGGCAAGTTGTTTCCCGATGGCAGAGGTCTCTGCAAAGTTCAGCTTGCAGCCAAGCGTATGGTAAACTACTTTTTTATTGGTAAACAGGGAGTTATCAATCATTTTTTTTTCAACATGTAAAAATACAGAATAATCGTTGTCCGCTTAATGACACAAAATCCATTGCCAGGCCTTTTAAGGCTTGGATTCAATGGTTTAAGAGATTGACTTAAGCCAAAGTTTTTTTATAAGTTGGGCTAAAGTGCTTACATCTGTTTTCTAAATGCCCACGCCCGAAAGAGGAGTGGCAGCTAAAAATGTGTCAGGACGTTTGTTTTCAGGCTACAAAGTTACAAAAAAATAGAACTATTCCGAAATGAAAAATATTTCGCGGTTTTTATTTATCTTTGCAGGTTCCAAGTCAAATTTTTTTTCAATGAAGAATATTTTCCTTTTTTTGTTTTTATCCTCATTTTCAGTCCTTTCAGCTCAGTCGAACGTCACTATACCGAATATCCAGGGAAGCGGCAACTCCAGCAGCTACAGCGGGCAGCAGGTTGCCACTTCCGGAATAGTCACAGCAGTGTATATCGGCGGCGGTATGATTAATGGTTTTTTTATTCAGGATGCTGCAGGCGATGGCAATTCCGCCACATCCGACGGTGTATTTGTGTACTCTTCGTCCAAAAGTGTGGCACCCGGCGACCTGGTGCAGCTTACCGCCCGCGTAAGTGAATACAACAACCGCACTCAGCTTTCGGATATCACCGGATTTCAGGTAATGAGTACCAATAATACGCTGCCGGCTGTGAAAATAGTGTATGATATTTACAACTGGGACTGGGAGAAATACGAAGGAATGCTGGTTGAATTTCAGCAGACGCTCTATGTGAATAATACCTACAACCTCCAGCAATACGGCGAACTGGAACTGGGCATCCGCCGGAAACCCTCACCGACAAACCTGGCTTTACCGGCCTCATCGGAATACTCGGCCCTGGTCAGTGAAAATGCCCTGCGTCCCGTTTACATAGACGATGCATACAGTTCGTACACCTATCCCGTGATTTTTGCCGACGAAAACGGCACTCGCCGAACGGGCGAACGAGTTGACCGGTTGCAGGCTGTGGTCGATTATGTTAATTCAAAATACGTCGTGTATCCTGCCCGATTTCCCGTTCAGTTTTATGGAAATCCCAGAAAAACCACGCACGACGATATCGGAAACTACAACCTGAAAGTGTGTGGTTTCAACCTGGAATATTATCTTACCACACCCAATTCATCCGGCATGGGACCCTCCAACCAAACCGAGTTGGAGAGGCAGCACACCAAAATTGTGGATGCAATGCTTGCTATTGATGCCGATGTGTATGGCCTGGTGGAGATCGAACAGGGACAGCAGGCTCTCACCAAACTATCGCAGGCTCTCAATGCTGCATCTTCGGGAAAAAGTTTTTCGTTTGTCAACGATGGCGGCTCCGTGAACGGCACCTACACCAAAGCCGCATACCTGTATCGATCCGATAAGGTAACTCCCTATAAATCATTAAAAAGCATCAATTCCGAAGGACCTGCCAACCGGAAAAAACTTCAGGCTTTTACGCTGAAAAGTAACAACGAACGGTTTATGTTCGGTATCAATCATTTCAAGGCAAAAAGCGGCTGTTCGTCCGCCTCTGGCGCTGATGCCGACAAGAACGACGGGCAGAGCTGCTACAACGCTACCCGCGTGGACGAAGCAAAAGCCGTAATTGCCGCCATCAACTCCAATAAAGCCTTTTACGACGACCAGGATGCTCTGGTGATGGGCGACCTCAATGCCTATGCCATGGAAGACCCGATTCAGGCATTTGTACAGGCCGGTTTTACCGACCTGCACAGACAATTCCATGCCGACAGTGCCTACAGCTATGTGTATCGGGGTGAAGCCGGCTACCTGGATCATGCCCTGGCAAATGAAAGTATGACCCGCCAGATTACAGGAGTGACTGCCTTTCATATCAATGCCGACGAACCGTCCATCTTTGAATACAGCGGTTCGGCCTATCAGCCCAACATGTTTCGCTCGTCCGACCACGATCCGGTAGTAGTGGGAATCCGGCTGGGTGATAATGTAAATGTGAATTCTCTGCCGTTTGAGGAAAAGGTACAGATTTTACCCACCATAGTGGATACCTACTTCAGGGTACAGCATGCCGAAAATGCGTACATTCAGGTATACTCGCTGAATGGCATCAAACTCTTTCAGGACGTTGTCAGATCGGCCGATCAAGAATTTTCAGTCAGCAGTTTAGGATTAATTCCGGGAGCGTATGTAGTCCGTCTGCTGGGCGAAAACACCATTGTGAGCCGGATTATATTCGTGAAATAATCGCCGTATTGTTTGAACAGTACGAAAAAAGATTGTATCTTTGCACCCGTTATTCAAAAAATGATACACCACATGCGGCTGTGGCGTAATTGGTAGCCGCGCCAGACTTAGGATCTGGTGCCGTAAGGCGTGGGGGTTCGAGTCCCTTCAGCCGCACAGAAAAGTGGATGTCTTAAAATAAGACATCCACTTTCTTTTTGCGGTGAACATTACGGTCAGCAGTCAGGAACGTCTCTTTGGAGAAGGTGTTTGTTTTATTAATAATGTCGCACTTACGGTGCTTTTGTTGGTTGGTACTATTGGTTTTCTACCAAAATGTCGCACCGTTGGTGCTTAAGATAAAGCTCCGATAGGGGCGATATTATGGTAGCATTGAATTTCAATCCGAAATACAGAGTTCCTTTACGAGCGGTATTAGGATTTTCATTCTGGTGGTAATAGAATTCCGATTCTCTCAGATTAATGAGGAGCTATTATGAGCAAGTTCTCTGCCTGCGGCAGACAGGTCTTGCCTGCGGTAGGCACCTGCCAGTGACATGAACGTTTCTATTTCATCAAAGAAACGTTCAAAAGTCTGACGACGTTTTGAAGCTTGCTTAACGTTTCGAAAACTCCTCCCTCACCGGTCAAACCGCGCGGAAGCGGTTGGACCGTATCCACGCACGAACGGCGTAGCCATGACCGATTTGGGAGCAACCGGGTTTCAACCCGTTGCAAAAAAAAAAATGCGATGCCGCGCGGAAGCGGTTGGGAAGGCCCTCCCGTTTCCGATAGCTATCGGAAACGGGAAAGGGTGGGAGAGGTCGGGAGAAAAGCCTGTCCCGATGAATATCGGGAGGGTTCGGGGGATAGAGCCTGCCGCAGGCAGGGTCTAAATGAAAGAAAGTATTAAATATCAATCTCATAATAAACTAAGTTAGATAAACTTAATAAATGCAGATAAGAATTTATTAACGAGCGGTTTGCAAACTTACATCAGATTTCGTTACGATGAAACAGAATTGTATTTAGGTTATGTATATACTGATGTAAAACAAAATTTTAATTCACAGCATACTAAGCCAATTGCTACACCCATGCATAATCTTGCTGCAACATTTTTTTATGAATTGACCGATAATCTTGTTTTGGGGATTGAAAGTTCGTATATTGCAAACCAATTAGACGAAAATTACAATGCTACCAAGAATTATTATTTGTTAGCAGCTATGATAAGATATAATATCGGAAATTTGAGTTTTGTCCTGAACGGAGAGAATTTATTGGATTTCCGCCAAAGTAAATATGAAAAGATTTTTGACGGTACAATAAATGAACCTGTATTTCATAAACTTTGGGCACCGATTGACGGCAGAGTGATAAATTTATCAATAAAATGGACTATAAAATAATGATTAAAAGCACACGACATACAATGTGCGATAATTGGGGGCTTTTGTGGTAAGTTGAAACATTGAAAAAAAGAAAGAAACCATTGTGCCAGCCTTTACCATAATGGCTTGAAATCCATTAATATACGCATAATATTTTTCGTCAGTGGGCATTCTAAAACAACCCAAATCAAGAATAAAAAAACAAAAAGTATGATTAGAGCAAAAGAAGTTATTTTACTTCTGTTTATTATTTTACTAATCGGTTCGTTGGTAATTGTAAGTAGCTGGACAAATGGAATTGTGATTTTTGGAAACTTATCCGAAACAATCAATAAGCAAATAGTTTATCAGTCAATTACGCTTCTTGGCACATTTTTTTTCCTGTTTGTACTACGGTTGACTAAAAAGAAAGAATTTCAAAGCCATTTCCGAAAAGGAATTATTTCTGCAGAAATAATTCCGGAACCAATAATTGGCATAAAACCCAAACCAACAGAAAACTGGTTTCATTTCGGATGAAATTTTGCCATAATAATTTCTGTTGTGACAGCTATTGTGATTTATTTTCAGGTCATTAGAGAAAATGAAATAACTACCAACAAATTATTAACTGTTTTACCCTTCAGTATTATTTTTGCACTCTCTAATTCTTTTGTTGAAGAAAGCATTACACGTTTAGGTGTGGTGGTTGTGCTCCAAGGCAGGCTGAAAGACAGGATTATACCGCTGATTTCTGCACTAATCTTCGGTATAGTGCATTATTGGGGTAACCCAGGTGGATTTGCCGGTGTATTAGTCGCAGGTTTTTTGGGATGGTTTCTGGCAAAATCAATACTTGAAACCAAAGGAATTTTTTGGGCATGGTTGATACATTTTGTGCAAGATGTAATTATTTTTTCAGCACTTTTCGCAATAGAATGAATATAATGGAAAATATGCAGGAAGTACAACGTCCCGCTACCAGCACCTACCCAAAAGTGGCGGTTCAGTGGTTAAATCAAGCTTTGTGCATCTATCAAAGTTAGTGCTTAACTGTAAGTGATGTGCTTCGAAATCTCCAACTGCGGCAAGCTGCAAACCGTTGAATTAAACCTTTCGGTAAAAACTAAAAAATCACATGTCCTCATGACACAACATTCCTGCATCTACAAAAACAAGCACAATCGTTAAATCAAATCCGGGAATTACCTGAAAATATAGTATTCCCCAAAGCAATAGGTTCCGTTCAACTTTGCATTTACTAATTGAATTTACATAATAAAAAGGTCAATTGATGGTTTTAGTATAAGTTTGTAATACCGTTTTCGCAGATCGGAATGCCGTAAAGGCATTCTCCCCCGCTGGCGCGGATTTGTAATCCGTGCTATTACATAATATAGTCAGGAGGTTGAAACTGGCACAGGTCACACACCTGCGCATGCCAGCGAAATGTCAAGTGGCCAAAGTGCCGCGCGTTAGCTACAAAACAAAAATTAAAAATATATCTTTTCAAATGAATTCATAAAAAAATCAAGTATCAGTTTTTTCAGATTCCAAAAACCATTACGAAATTCTGGATGGCTTACGTGGAGTAGCCGCCGTAATGGTAGTTGTATTTCACCTTTTAGAACCTTTTGCCGGAGGTAGTCACCACAAACAGATTATCAATCATGGATACCTGGCAGTCGATTTTTTCTTTGTCCTTTCCGGTTTTGTAATTGGTTATGCCTACGATGATCGTTGGGGTAAAATGACAGTGGGCGGTTTCTTCAAGCGTCGTCTTATCCGGCTTCATCCTATGATTATCCTGGGGATGATTTTTGGAGCCATCGGATTTTATTTCAGCGCGTCACCTGAAGTCTGGCCGGGCATCAGCGAAGTTCCTGTATGGAAAATGCTTCTGGTCATGGTCATTGGATTTACGTTAATTCCCGTGCCGGGATCTATGGATATCAGGGGCTGGGGCGAGATGCACCCGCTCAACGGTCCGGCCTGGTCTCTTTTCTTTGAGTATGTTGCCAATATTCTGTATGCACTATTTATTCGAAAATTCTCCAATAAAGCACTTGCATTTCTGGTTTTCTTAGCCGGCTCTGCGTTAATCCACCTGGCTGTGACGAGCAGTAATGGCGATATCATTGGAGGTTGGTCGCTCGAACCGGCCCAATTACGTATTGGCATTACCCGGTTAATATATCCATTTTTTGCCGGACTTCTGCTTTCACGCATCTCCAAACCCGGCAGCATTCCACATGCATTCCTGTGGAGCAGTTTATTGGTTGTAATTATCCTTTCAATACCAAGGATCGGTGGTAGTGAGCATTTATGGATGAACGGCCTGTACGATTCACTATCAATTATATTTCTTTTCCCCCTGATTGTATATATGGGTGCAAGCGGTGATGTAAAAGGAAAATTTTCGAAGAGATTATGCAGGTTTTTCGGCGATATTTCTTATCCGATTTACATCATTCACTTTCCTTTGGTATATATTTTTACCGCATGGGTTGCCAATGAAAATGTATCGATGCAGAATGCCTGGCCGATGGGATTAGTTATACTAATTTTATCTATAGCTATGGCTTATGGCTGCTTGAAACTCTACGATATACCTGTGAGAAAATGGCTTGTAAAACGCTTTATGAAGTAAACGGTTATATAATTATAAAAAAAAATTACTCAGCAGCTACGATTTGGTATAAAAAAATTGCCGGGACAGTAAGTTATTCAGGCGTTGTAGCCCGCTTCAATTTTTGTGTAACCTGACAGGAAATCACTTCGAAATGCCAAAAGTTTTATACACACAACCGTTAAGACCAATTTTTTTTAAAAAAAAGACGACGTCAAAATAAGAGACTTTATAATTTAATAAAGACAATGAACAAACTGATTTTTATGATTCTATTTTGCGCTATTTCAAATATACTAATGGCGCAGCAACCAGTACCGGTTAAACCCCGGATTCTGGTAAGTACAGATATTGGTGGTACAGACCCGGATGATAATCAGTCCATGATTCACCTGTTGATGTATAATGAAAAGTTTGACCTCGAAGGGCTTGTATCTTCTCCTTCATACGGTGAGGGCAATAAAAAAGAGATACTCAGAACGATTGACCTCTATGAAAAAGATTTGCCAAAACTAAAGAAACACACCAGAGGATTAGCTTCTCCGGAATATTTACGATCAATTACAAAACAAGGAAGGCACGGAGCTGCACCACTTAAAGGCTATATAACATCAACGGAAGGTTCTGACTGGATTATCAAATGTGCGCTGAAAAAAAGCAAAAGACCTCTTTGGATACTGGTTTGGGGTGGTCTTGATGATTTAGCACAGGCATTGCATGACAAGCCCGAAATTCAGAAGAACATAAGAGTATTCTGGATAGGTGGGCCCAATAAGAAATGGAGTGCAAATAGTTATGCATACATAGCTGAAAATTTTCCAAATCTATGGTTTATTGAATCCAATTCATCGTACTATGGATTTTTCTCCGATAATGTTCCTGAAAATTTAAATGGAAAAAATTACTATAAAAACTACATTAACGAAGCCGGATTTTTAGGTAAAGACTATAAAAACAATCGGTATAAAGGCAGACTAAAGATGGGCGATACACCATCATTACTGTATATGATGGATGGCGACCCCACTAATCCGATGAAAGAAAGTTGGGGTGGCAGTTATGTGAACATCGAGTATAGCCCTGGAATTGTATTTAACAGAAATACAACAATAAAGGATACTGTGCCGGTGTTTTCCATCATGGAATTTCATTTCAAAGGTCCCGAAATAAGCATCCCTGAAGATTCTGCCTGTATTACAATGACCGTACAGGCAGAAATCGGAGAACAAAAATGGGATGGTTTTTACACAGGTGATGGAAATTATGCCATTAGATATTCTCCAAAGCGTACTGAAACATTGTCGTATAAAGTTAGTTCGAACATTCCCGGATTTGAAACGCAGAGCGGAACTTTTTTTGTAAGCAATATCTGGCCGGGTGATCGCAATCCAACAGACTACAAATTAGGTAAAAATTGGTACACAGACAGACCAAATCCTGAACTCTATGATGATATCTGGCAAGGTGGTAAAACTGTATTAAAATGGAGAAATGATGTGCTGTCAGACTGGGCAAAACGTTGGGACTGGCTTCGATGATTGAAATAAAAAAACTACGCACAACAACGTGTATAAAGCTTTGGGGTTTAGGTGTTTAAATCAAGCGTTCGACCCCGCATCGACATTTGTGCCGGAGGATAGGAACGCAGCTCCGCAAACGGCAACTGACCATACTCTCCAATTGCGTGACCGCGGCTGGCAAAATGCCGGTATGTTTGCTGATAATCTGTATTGGGTCCATGCAACAATCCGCCGGGGTTTTGATTAAAAAAGAATTGTGACAAATAAAAGTCGTGAAGTTAATATGTTAAGATAAATTCCTTATATTTGTCAGAGCTTTACAGGCTGGCTGGCCGCAGGCACTTCTTGCAACGACTGCCATCGCCGGAACGCAACAACCCAATTATCTGAAAAACACAAATTTATCTTATGGCTACAACTACAGCTACCATTTTCGTGGAACATGCTCATCCGTATGATGGAGGCATTAATCCCACTCATTTTATTCAACTTAC
>ERZ1645189.71-NODE-71-length-24587-cov-5.513289_pt1 | contig 24587 bp, 28 predicted proteins | sample MGYA00575350_ERZ1645189 | MGnify/ENA primary metagenome ERZ1645189 (study PRJEB40845, sample SAMN11283421) | freshwater sediment metagenome | isolation source: river sediment | host: Sediment | place: India: Jajmau, Kanpur | collected 2015-12-17 ...
ATGTTGCCATTTGCTCCGGATTCTCTCCACCAAAAACAATAGCACACCTTATGGTTGGAGATTAGTAAGGTGGACACTCCGTGGTTACGCTTTTGCAATGCAAAAGCTGCCAACCACTACGGCTACGCAAATGTTGCCATTTGCTCCGGATTCTCTCCACCAAAAACAATAGCACACCTTATGGTGTGCTATTGTTTTTGGTGGAGACGAAGAGGATCGAACTCTCGACCTTACGGATGCGAACCGTACGCTCTCCCAGCTGAGCTACGTCCCCGTGAATGACATAAATCATTATACCCAAATTTGCTTATGGGGTCAAGAGGTGTGTAGCGAATTCTGTGTTTTGCGGTTTCGTCCTTCATATAACGTCAGCAATAGCACCGAAGACAAGATGAATATCGTACCTAGAATGGTTTTGGTGTTGAATCTGTCATGAAAGACGACAACACCCCAAAAAATGCTAGTCAATGGCTCGAAAGTACTAAGAATCGCTGTGTTTTGGGGTCCGACCATTCTTACTCCCAATTGGAAACAGACCACAGCAACTACCGTGAGGGAGATGGAAAAGAACCAAGTCAAAGCCCAAGCAAAGGGTGTTAAATGATAGGTAAACGTCCCGGTTGTTTGTGTGTAGGCAAACACCAAAATGGAACACACCAAAGAGTTGTAAAAACTATACTTGAAAGGATTCATTTTACTTAAGCCGCTTTTATCCAAATATACAATATAAGTAGCAAAGGTGACACCGGATGCCAACGCCAATAAAATCCCCAATGCATTTGCGGGCGAACCCGGGCTGTAAAACAATAAGATTCCGATGGTACTCATAATCAGACTAACAATCTTGACTTTGTCGATACGATCTTGAAAAAACAGAAAACACTCCAAGAATACAATCACCGGATTGATATAATGCAAAGTGGTTGCCATGCTGGAATCGATGTAATGATAACTAGTGTACATCAATATGGGAGTGAGAGCAGCACCTATCGAGCCAACAATAAGAAACTTTTTGACCTCGTTGGGTTTGATCCACAGATCGTCTCGCGATGTTCTCAGCATAATCAGAAATAGAATTGGCAAAGGTAAGAAATTGCGATAAAAGACGACGCTCATTGCATTGGCTCCGCCCAAATACATGTTTTTGACAAACAAAGGCATGGTGCCAAACATCACGGCAGAAGTAATCATCAAAAGAGAACCTTTAAGTTTGCTGCTCATCGATAACATCCTTCTAGGTTTCATAAGAATAGAGGGACGGAAAACATGCTCCGCCCCTCCTACTTCTAAGAACCCTTAGACTTTTGGAAAGGTATTCTGCAATAAAGCAATCATGAGTTTAATTCCGTTGGCAACATCATCCATGTCTACCATTTCAGAGGGGGTATGAATATAGCGACAGGCAATCGACATCACTCCGGAAGGAACTCCTGATTTGGTTAAATGAATCGCTCCGGAATCAGTACCACCAGCCTCGAGCACTTCCATTTGATATGGAATACCCTCTTTGTTGGCAACGTCCTTCATGTATTGGATCATCGCCGGGTGGCAGAGTACCGAAGAATCTCGAACTTTTACAGTAGGTCCTTTACCCAGTGAAACTTCCATGGTGATACCTTTTGGAGTATCTCCTGTGCGAGTGACATCAATCGCAATACCATAATCCGGGTCCACTGCGTAAGCAGAGGTGCGTGCTCCACGCAGTCCGACTTCTTCTTGAACGGTAAAAACAAAGTGGCATTCGGCAGCTGGATTCTTTAATTGCTTGATGGTTTCGATGAGCACCACACAGGCAATCCGATCATCCATAGCTTTGGATACCATGCGTTTCCCTAAATCGATACATTCATAATCTGCTCCGGCACAATCGCCAATTTGGACTTTCTCCATGGCTTCAGCACGTGAAGTTGCCCCGATATCAACATACATTTTTGCTAAAGTAAGAGATTCCCCCACTTCTAGCTTTTCTGCACCATAGACACCTCGAGTTCCGTTACCAAAGATACAACGGGTACCCAACAACACATAAGGATTCAAGCCCCCTAAATTGGTGAAGCGTAAAAATCCATTCTCATCGATATGCGTGACCATAATTCCGATTTCGTCCATATGCGCAGCCAACATCACTTTGGGACCGGTTCCGTTCTTCACTGCGATGACATTCCCTAAAGCATCGATACGAACCGAATCGACGAAGGGTTTAATCTCATCCATTATGATATGCGCCACATTGGTTTCTAACCCGGTAGGACCATAAGCTGTGACGATTTTTTTGGTTAGTGTTTTCAATTCCATCATTTAATTTCAAACCCTCCTGTTTCTATGGCATGAATCAAAGCTTTGACCAATTGAATCGTGTTGTTGTAATCCTCTAAATGGATGACAGAAATGGGTGAATGACAATACCTAGTAGGAACGGCAATCTCAATGGTGGGAACACCGGCACGAGTTTGGTTCATCTTCCCACTATCGTTACCACCGGTAGCGGTGTTCTTGTATTGATATGGAATGCCAAGAGTCTCTGCTGTTTTAGCAGCGAGTTGGATTAATTTGCGATCACTAATGACCGAGTTATCCATGAAAGTCAAGGAAGGGCCTGCACCGCAACGGGTTGAGACAAGGTGGTCCTCCACGTCGGTGACATCATGGGCGGTCGTCCCTTCCAGAGAAATGGCCACTTGTGGGTCTATGGCATAGGCAGCGACTCCAGCTCCGCGCAAGCCAATTTCCTCGGAGACCGTAAAGACACCATACACAGGAGCATGATAAGTCTCTTTCATGACTTCAGCTAAAACCGCACAGCCAACACGGTCATCGAAAGACTTACCCTTAGCAAAGCCATCACCGAAAGTCTCATACTCTGTATCAAACACGGCATAATCGCCAATGCTGACTACTTTCTCAGCATCTTCTTTATTCTTGGCACCAATGTCAATGTATAAGGATTCTAAGGGGATGGGCACGAGTCGTTCTTCCGGACGTTGTAAATGGATCGCCTTCGCACCAATTACACCCGGTAATTTCTTCTTCCCTACCCGTACCACTTTGGCTACTAGAACTCTAGGATCGATACCACCCACGGCTTTGAAGTAAAGCAAACCTGTATTATCGATTTGTACAATCATCAAACCGATTTCGTCCATGTGAGCCGCCAACATAATTCTGGGACCGGGCTTTTCTTCGTTCTGGCTGACAATGAGGTTTCCAAGCATATCGGTTTTCATCTTTAATGAATAACCGGCTAACTCATCCCTTATGACTGCCCGAACTTCGTATTCATCGCCGGCAACACCGGCAGCTTCGGTGATTCGTTTTAATAGCATGATAATTCCTCCACAAAAGCACAATCGACAGCCGCTATGAAGTAGGCTAAGAGCTTGCCCGATTGTTGGATATCGGAGTAGGATAATGTTTCGACCGCAGTATGCATGTAGCGAAGAGGAATGGAAACGACTCCCGTTGCTACACCACTTTGGCTAATCTGCATTGCCCAAGCATCCGTTCCGGTTGCTCCGGGAGCGGCAGACAAGGAAATGGGTATGCGGGTTTCTTTTGCCACTTTTTTCAGTAAAGCCAATACCTTGGGGTGAACGTTTGGTCCCATGGCTATGGAGGGTCCACCACCCATGGGTGAGGTGTTGTATTCCGGTACGGCAGGCATGCGACCATGACATACATCAATGGCAATACCAATGTCCGGCATGATACCATAGGTGGAAGTGATGGCACCACGCATACCAACTTCTTCTTGAACCGTGGCAACGGCAAAAACATTGGCTGTATGTTTGAGTTTTTTCAATTCTTCCAAGCATTCCAGCATCACTAAAACCCCGGCACGGTCATCCATGGCTTTACCGGCTAACCAGTCATTCTGTAATTCTTGCATCGAGCGTTTGATGGTGATAAGGTCTCCTACTTGTACGAACTCTCTTGCTTTTTCGGCAGGATAACCAATATCGATGAGTAGCCCAGATAATGGGATGGTTTTCTTACGTTCGTCCATCGGAGTTAAATGAGGGGGTTTGGCCACAACAAGACCCAAAAGTGTTTTCTTGCCATGAACCCATACTTCTTGAGCAGGAAGGGTACGTTGATCGAATCCACCAATTTGAGTGACATGGATAAAACCTTTGTCATCGATCTTCGTGACCATAAGGCCAATTTCATCCATATGACCTGCTAACATAATATTCGGTGAATTTGTCTGTGCGCTTCCAGAAATTTTGGCGATTACGTTACCTAAAGCATCTTTGCGGATATCCTCGGTATACGGTTTAAAGAGTTCTTGAATCAATTTAGCAACCGGTGCCTCGAACCCAGAGACCCCGGTACTTTCAATCATGGATTTGAGTTGTTCTTTACCGTTCAAACAGAGCTCCTCCTTTTGTCTCGGAATGTTATAATGCTAAATATCGTCACGGACTCCTAAAAAATGAGCAATATTGGCTTTGGAATCTTTTATGCCTTGAATTTTACCGGTTTTGCTGGTGAACAATGTAGTGATTCCAGGACCATGGCCCATAATCACACAATTGCTATGAACAACAACACCAATCGTTACAGCACCTTTCAGGTAGCCACGACCATAACTGGTATCACAGTTCCGTAATAAGACCAAGTCGCCAAAACGCAATTTTCCTAGCCCACAAGCTTCATAACTTTCGGGATCGTGAGTCATAATATCGTAGTCCCCTGTGTCCGCGGTGGCAGAGCCGATACCTGAACCCATGAGATGTGCAGGAACTTCCGTCACTACAGGAACCTGCAGGACCCCGTTGACGACGTTCAGTTTCATCTTTTCTAGCAAATCCGGATCACAATTCTTAACCATCACTTCAGGTGCTTCTTCAATGGCTAAACCCATACCAACACTTTTAACCATGATTTTGTCGCCGATGATCATTTTCTCCAAATCCTCTTTGGCGAAATATACCAGAACATGCTCGATTCCACCATGGGTGCCTGTAACATAACCTAAGGCACCTTTTGCGTCACCACTCACCACTTTCGCCTGATTACCAACACAGGCGTAAGAGTTTAGACCACTATTTTTGGTTGGGTCGTCTAACTTCATGCTGACTCCCGGTTCGACATGATCTCCGATTACATCCATGCAACTGTCACCAATCGCCCAGTTGTAGGTAATGCCACCGGTTCCTGGTAAAGGTATGGCTTTTCCGTTGGTGTCAATGCGATAGACTGAGGGTTTTTTGGGTTGAGAAATCTCTCCGATTACACCGATCATGGCTAATCTGTCTCGATTGGTTTTCATTAAATACGACCTCCTCTATTGATTTGACTATGGATTCTGTTTTAAGACAAGGAAATCCTTCCAAAAGCGATAGTAAATAAAAAAACCGTGTTCACACACGGTTTTCAATTAATTCGAGGAGGGTTTCATTTTTAGACCAATCTTCCGTTTGATTCGACATAAGGCATTATCGACTGCTTTGGTTGATGTCTTCAACTGGTTGGCGATTTCCTGATAGGAGGCTTTTTTCAGATACAATAAGAAGACATTGTATTCAAACTTACTTAAGGTTTCCATAAGCTGAGCTTTGATATTCGCCAGTTCCTCGCGATTCATGACCACTTCTTCAGGATCGGTCATGCGTGTACTGGGAATCATATCGATTAATGTTCTATCGGTGCCATCATCATACACGGGTTTGTTCAAAGAGATATAGGAATTCAATGGGGAGTGTTTTAAGCGTGTAGAAGTCTTCACTGCGGTTATGATTTGCCTAGAGACACACAACTCTGCAAAATGCTTGAACGGAATTCCTTTTTCATATTGGAAATCACGTATGGCTTTGTGGAGGCCAATCCAACCTTCTTGTAAGATATCTTCTTGATCTGCGCCTGTTAAAAAATAAGGTTTTGCTTTGCTGCGAATGATGTGCCGGTATTTGTGCAACAAATACTCTGAGGCGTATTCTTGACCCTGTTGGGCAAGTAAAACGACCTCTTCATCTTTCATGGTTTTCAATAATTGATTTTGGGAAAGGTGTGCAAACATAGCAGGACCTCCATTCGTTCCCTTTGTTTTATCATAAAGAAAAAGAGTTGGAAAGTCAAGCAAACGACCAAATTCTACGTATTTTTTCGCAGTTAAAGGAAGGAAAAACGCCAAGTTCTGTCGACAATTATAAAAAGAAACGTTCGGTTGCCACCGAACGTTTCCTGTATTTATCATACCTGATTTTTATAGATGCGTCAAGGTGTAAAAGCATAAAAAAAAAGACAGAGACTTTACATCTCTGTCATGATTGCTGGTCGGGCTGCCGCGATTCGAACGCGGGGCCTCTTGAACCCCATTCAAGCGCGCTACCAAGCTGCGCCACAGCCCGTCTTAAGAACATTGTCATTATACTCAATTACCCATTAAAAATCAAGTCGGAATTCGGGAAGAGTTGTGTAGGATTCTCTTCCATTGTCGGGCATTCGTCAGGAGATTCTTAGCGAGTGCAAATGCTGCGTCAGCGGCATGGTTACCTGCGATGAGTCTGGTTAGTTCCGATTCGATTTCTTCTTGTTGTAAGACTTTCAATAATGTATAAGTGCGATCTTCCGATTCTACCTTGCGTATGAAAACATGATGGTCTCCCATGGCGGCAACAATGGGCTGATGTGTGACTAGCAGCAATTGATAGTGTTGGCTCAATGTAGCCAACTTTTCGGCTACTCGCTGCACCGTATCTCCGCTGATTCCTGTATCGATCTCATCAAAGATGACGATAGGAATATCTCCTTGCAACATAACACTGCGTAAAGCCAGCATGATTCGTGACAACTCGCCACCGGAAGCGATTTTTAGTAAAGGTTTTGCCGGTTCACCAATGTTTGTGGAGATAAAGAATTCACAGCGTTCCAAGCCATCAGCAGACCATTTGGTGGTCTCCTCCTCTGCTTGACCGGAAAAGACAATCTCGAACCGACATTTTGGCATTTCCAAGTCTGCACATTCTTTCATGACGGCTTGACTTAGTTTTCCAGCCAATTGCTTTCTCGATTGACTTAACCGTATCCCGATTTCCGTCAACTTCTTCTCTTCCGATTTGAGTTTTGCTTCTAATGTAGTAATTGCTTGATCGTTGTTTTCAGCCGATAGAATCTTTTGGTGTATGGTTTCATAATACGCTAAAATATCGTGGATTCGATTCCCATACTTTCGCTTCAATTGGGAAATGTGGCTTAAACGATCTTCCACAGATTCCAAAGTATGGGGATCTTCTTCCAAACGATCTTTATATTTTGCCACATCAGCAGCGACCTCTTCCAGTGTATAGAAGCAGGACTCTAACTGGGCAGAGGTTTCAGACAATTCCGAATCCGATTGTAAGACGGTTTCGATTTCTCGCAAAGCGATTCGAAGAGCAGAGATGACCCCATAGGAACCAGGTCGATCTTCATCCAATAAGGTATGGACTCGCTCTAAAGAGGTTCTATTCTTCTGGATATGAGTCAGTCGTTTCCGTTCACTGAGTAGACGTTCCTCTTCATCGGGGTGAAGAGCTGCAGCTTGAATTTCTTTCGCCTGATATTGCCAAAGCTCCATCATTTGCAAGCTTTCGCGCTCGCCCAAACGAAGCTGTTGTAATTCCTTTGAAGTATCACGCCATATTCGATATTGATCTTTGTAACGACGTAACAAATCGCGGTGTTCGGCATCTCCGGTTTGATCCAGAAACATCAAGTGGTTCTTTGGGTTGAATAACTGCTGATATCCGTGTTGACCGTTTATCTCGATGAGAGAGTCAGCACATTCTCTAAGAATACTCAAACTAACCGGTTTACCATTAATACGAATCTGACCTTTTCCTTTGAGGTTTAACTCTCTCCAAATGGAAACTTGATCAGAGTCTTCGTCGATTAGTTCATATTGCGATAAGATACGGGTTAGTGAACTGTCTTCATGAAAACTAAAGTATCCGGTTACAGACATATACTCTTTACCATTGCGTATGGCAGAGGTATTGCCTCTGGCCCCCAGCAAAAAAGCGATGGCATCGAGTAAGATGGATTTACCTGCTCCGGTTTCTCCGGTAAAAACCGTCATTCCCGGTTGCAGAAGAAGCTCCATGGACTCAATCAGAGCAAAATTCTCAATCATCAATTGCTCTAGCATCATCTACTCCATGATTTCGTATAACTTAGCAATAAAAGCTTCGACTTGGTTTTCTTCTCGTAAGATGATTAAGATGGTATCATCTCCAGCAAGTGTACCAACCACATGTTCCCAGCCCATCGCATCCAGCAAAGCAGCAATACTGTGAGCGTTGCCTGGCATCGTTCGCATCACAATGAGGTTCCCAGCATGGTCAATGGATACTAGGTTGTCAAGAAGTGAACGTTTTACCTTGTCGAGTGAAGGGGTAATCTGACCCACGACTCCCGGTAGTGCATAACGGGAACGACCATTGTCCATTGTGATTTTCAATAAACCCAATTCTTTGATATCACGACTGATGGTGGCTTGGGTAACCACTAAATGGTACCTTTGACGCAACAATTCCACCAATTCCTCTTGAGTTTCCACGGCATGGGTTTTGACAAGTTGACGGATTAATGTTAAACGTTTGCCTTTCATGGTTACCTTCCTCCTGTCTTCAGCATGGGTTGATCATTAAAATATTCTTTCATGGTGGTATACAGATGATCCGAATCCAACTCCAGTTGTTGTAATAATTGGGTTACTTTGCCTTGGGGAATAAAATGGTCCGGGATTCCAAGCGAGCGGATCACGCCCTTATAACTCTTGGTTTGTAAAAGCTGGGAAATAGCAGATCCAAAGCCACCCTGGAGTGTATTTTCTTCCATGGTCAAAATGGAACGAGTTTGCTCTAATAAGGGGAGTAATAGATCCTCATGGAGTGGTTTCACTTGTCTGATTTGTATGAGACCAACATCCAGGCCATCTTCGTTTCGAAGTCGTTCCAGGGCCTTATATGCGCTTAATCCCACCGGTCCGGTCGCCAATACCATGTGGTTTCGACCGGGAAAGACAACTTGCGGTTCCGAGACTAGCTGAGGAGTATTCCTTATCATTTCTTTGCATACAGGATGATACAAAGTCTTGGGGTACCGTATCGCCACCGGAGCCTGAACACTTAATGCATACTTCATTAAGGGCAAAATGTCTTCCGGTTGAGTTGCAGCCAATATCGTCAGATTCGGGATTAAGCGTAGATAGGTGAGGTCAAAGACACCATGATGTGTTTCTCCATCTTCGCCAACCAACCCTGCTCTGTCCAACATTAAGACAACGGGCAATTGCTGCATGGCGATATCCGTGATGATTTGATCAAAACCCCGTTGTAAGAAAGTAGAATAAATGGCTACAATCGGATGAAGTCCTTGAGTGGCTAATCCGGCAGCAAAAGTAATGGCATGTTGCTCGGCGATAGCGACATCAAAAAAACGTCGAGGATGGACTTTTGCAAATGGGGCTAATCCTGTACCATCGGGCATTGCAGCGGTGACCGCTACCAATTTAGGATCTTCCTCCGCCAATAGCAGCATCGATGTACTAAAAGCCTGAGTAAACAAAGGTTCAGACAAGCTTTTCGCCACACCTGTTTGGACATCAAAGGGTCCTGGTCCGTGAAATAGACTGGGTTGCTTCTCGGCAAGTTCATAACCTTTTCCTTTTTTCGTTACCACATGCAACAAAACAGGTGTTTGAGAACGTTTAGCTAGTTCTAGAGCTTCCAGCAATTGCTCAAAATTATGGCCGTCTATAGGACCTAAATAAGTAAAACCGAGTTCCTCAAAGAGCATTCCGGGTACTAATAATTGCTTGATCGATTCTTTGAAGCGATTAATGACGCGAATGGTTGATTTTCCAAAGGTAGGAATGCGCTCCAAGACGCTGCGAGTTCCCGCTTTGGTTTTGTAATACTGTGGTGCAGTGCGCAACCGGTTTAAGTACTCGGATAAAGCCCCAACGTTTTCCGAGATGGACATTTCATTGTCATTGAGGATGACGGTCATCTTGGTCTTGCTACGTCCGGCATGGTTAAGGGCTTCAAAGGCCATGCCACCTGTCATAGAGCCATCACCAATAATGGCTGTGACATGATACTTCTTTTTTTGTAAATCTCGTGCCAAGGCCATACCCAAGGCCGCAGAAATGGAAGTGGAACTGTGACCGGTATCAAAATGGTCATGTTCACTCTCACTACGTTTGGGGAAACCACTAATCCCCCCCATTTGACGCAAACTAATAAAACCACCATAACGCCCAGTTAGTAATTTATGTACATAACTTTGATGCCCAACATCCCAGATCACTTTATCACGAGGAGATTGGAACACCATATGATAGGCTATGGTCAATTCGACTACCCCTAAATTAGATGCCAAATGTCCTCCGGTTTGCGACACCGTTCGAATCAGGTAGTCGCGAACTTCGGAAGCCAATACCTGCAAGTCGGAGACTTCCATGGATTTTAAGGTTTGGGTAGTAATGTTGGGTAAGAAACGATAAGCCATGACGGACCTCACATGGCAAAGCCAACAGCCAAACCGAGAAAAGCACCGGCCAACACTTCAATCGGTGTATGCCCTATAATCTCTTTTAATTGTCGGATTTGCAATTCTTGTAGATCGGGGATTTGTAAGATGATGTAATTCAGGATTTTGGCTTGATCCCCTGCTGCCCGACGTACACCGGATGCATCATACATCACGATGGTTGTCATGGTAGCAGAGATTGCGAACGCACCACTGTCTAGTCCAATCAGTCGACCGGCCATGACCGTGATGGCCATCATCGCTGCTGTGTGTGAACTAGGCATCCCGCCTGAGCGGTTCATCAATCGCCAATTCCAGCGCTTTTCTAATAAATAGTAAACCAGTACCTTTGATAATTGAGCCAAAAAAGCTGCAAAAAAAGCAGCACCAAGGTATCGATTCGCAAGAAATTCCTGAAAGCCGTTCACATCATCACCACAATCTTAATTTTATTGGTTACGATTTTTCAATCGAGCAAATAATTCACTCAATGCGGAAGTATCTGCTTGGATATTCGCTAGTTGTTGTTGCAGGAGTATGTATTCATCTTCTAATATCTGTTGAGTTCTCTCTACACCATAACACTCCGTATACGTCCATTTATGTTTTTCAGCGTCCTTACCCGTGGTTTTACCTAGTTGCTGCGCATCACCTATGGCATCGAGTAAGTCATCTTGTATTTGAAAAAATTGACCGAATCTCTGACCTAATTGTTGCCATTGCTCTTGAACAAGATCGCTTTGGTTGGCTAGGACTGCTCCTAAATGGAATGCTGCTTCCAATATGGCTCCGGTTTTTAACGAATGCATTCGTTGTAAACGTTCGATACTTCGGTTCTTCTCTGCCTGCATATCGAGAATTTGACCTCCAATCATGCCATAACGTCCGGAAGCCGTACTAAGTATCTTCATCAAAGTCACGGTTTGTTCAGCGGAGTAATCCTGTTGCTCATAACCCTTTGATAACAACCGAAACGCTTCCGTGAGTAAGGCGTCCCCGGCAAGTAGCGCAGTCGCTTCTCCAAAGACCTTATGGTTGGTAGGTTTACCGCGCCGTACATCATCATTGTCCATGCAGGGCAAATCATCGTGTATCAATGAATACGTGTGGACACACTCCAAGGCCAAAGCCGGGTAGATGGCTGAACGCCAGTTCTTTTTGTGAGCCTCAGCGACCAAACACGGAATTAACGCTCGAATTCGTTTTCCCCCCGCCAATAAGCTATATGACATGGCCAAATCAATCTCAGAGAGATCTGTTGGGGTTTGGGAAAACAATTCCGTGGCCATTTGTTCAATAATCTGTATGATTTGGCTTGGAGATTCCGTCATGAAAGAGACTCCTCTGCAAAAGGTTGAATGAGCAATTCGCCATTGGCTCCCAAAGTAATCTTCTCTACTTTCTGCTGAGCCAGGGTCAATTCCTGCTGACATAACCTTGCTAATTGCACACCTTCTTCAAAAAAGGCCATGGCATCTTGAAGAGATAGCGTTCCACTCTCTAATTGTCTGACGATGGACTCTAAGCGAACCAAAGCCTCTTCAAAGCTGATATTTTCTTTCTTTTTAGGCATGATCTACTCCTCCATTCTCTTTTCTTTTGATCTCGAGAATTTTGCTGATTGCATGGCCGTCAGAAAAAGTGGTTTGGATTTCATCTCCCCATCTTAATTGCTCAACGGAAGTGATGATTTCATTTGTTTTTTCATTTTGGCAAAAAGCATATCCTCTGGAGAGTATTCTTAAAGGGCTTAAGGCATCAAGCGTTCCGCTCAATCGTTCCAAAGAAGCCTTTTTTTGCTGATGAATCCGCGACATGCTCTGCAATAAGTGCAGTTGAGAGTCTGCGAGACTCTTCTGCTTCTGCATTAACCAAGAGCGAAATATATCGGGTTCAAGTTTGTTTTGGTAATACGATAAACGCTCCTGCTTGTTTTTCATAATGTTTTCTGTTTGTTGATGTAACCGGTTCTTCAAATCATTGCTTTGATTCACAAGAGCCAGTAAATCCGGAACCACTAATTCTGCTGCTGCTGAGGGAGTAGGGGCGCGTAGATCTGCCACGAAGTCACTTAATGTAAAGTCTGTTTCGTGTCCAACTGCCGAAACGATGGGAATCTTAGAACGTGATATAGCTCGTACCACCACTTCTTCATTGAATGCCCATAATTCTTCGAGGGAACCGCCTCCACGGCCAACAATAAGAACTTCAGCTAACCTGTGTTGATTCATGAGATCAATGGCAGCGGCAATTTGCTCCGCAGAACCGGGCCCTTGAACCAAAACCGGAAGGAGTCGTAAGGACACCCCCGGACATCTTCGAGTGATTACAGAAATAATATCATGAACAGCAGCTCCGGAAGGAGATGTGATAATCCCCACTTTTTTAGGAAAGAATGGTAGTTTCTGTTTATGTTCAGGGTCAAACAAACCTTCTTCTGCTAATCTCCTCTTAAGCTGTTCCAAAGCCAAAGCCAAACTACCTATGCCTTGGGGTTCCATTTGATGGACATAAAGCTGATACTGACCATCTCTTTCATACAAAGAAACGGATGCTTTTAAGAGAACTTTCATACTGTTATCCGGACGGAAACGTAGCAAGCGTGCTTTGGTATTAAACATGACGCAACGAACCGCTGCCTGCTCATCTTTCAGAGAAAAGTATAAGTGACCGGATGACTGTTGCTTATAGTTTGAAATTTCTCCCTCAACCCATACTTGGCTTAATCCCGGTTCTTCATCCAAAAGCGATTTCACCCAAGCATTCAATTGAGAAACACTTAAGACATCACGTTGTTCCATGATTTAAGTCCTTTCTTTGAGCGAGGAGGTTTTGATAAGACCTAACACCCAAAAAAGCAGTGCCGACGGCATTATCGCTACTCCAATCCGGTGAAGCGAAGTATAGTTTTAAACTTACAGCCGGATGTTCTAGTCTATGACGAAGCCTTTGGCGGATAAACTGATTCGATGCCACACCCCCAACGATGAGAACATCCGGAAGTTTCGTTTGCTTCTGAGCGAACAGAATCATTTTCTCCAAAGTCGCTGAAATACAAGCTTCGATGCCTCTGGCTACATCTGAAGGATTGGCTCCTTTATCTAAAGCGCGTAGAGCTTGCGTTTCTACACCAGAAAAACTGACTTGACTCCCTTTAAAAGAAGAGGGAAAGCGAACGGGTTGAGTGGATTGGCGCGCTAGTATTTCCAAAGAAGGTCCGGATGGAAATGGCAAACCCATGGCTACACCGATACGGTCAATAAACTGACCTGCACTTAGATCAGAGGTTTCTGCAAGAATTTTTTCATGGTATCCTGTTGTATGTCGGTCGATCTGCAGTAGCTCTGTGGTACCACCGGATAAATGCAAGGCTAGAAAAGAAGAAAGTTCAGGCATATTTGAACTGCGAAAACCGGCTTCAATATGTCCTTCCTGATGGCTGTATAGAAAAAGAGGGACTTGCAGAATTTGACTCATCACTTTGGCAAATTGCAGTCCCACCAAGAACACCGGCATATACGATTGAGAAAGAGCTCGCGGGCGATCGCTGACACCGATGGCCACTGGAGGGTGTTTAGGATGCTGCAATAAAGAAAAAACGTAGTCTATTGCTTTCAAATGAGCAAAGACGGCATCGGATTGACGAAGACCACGCTCGCCACTTGCTACAGGCAATAGCTGTCGACTCTGATTCAAAAAATCACCGCTAACGCTGACCGCTGCAACCGAGGTCGTATAATTGCTCGTATCGATGCCGAGAATCCATGAACTATCCGGCTTCGGATTCATTGGTTGTCACTTTCTTTCCCATGAATTTCATGTGCTGAACTACATTGCCCAAAATTCCGTTAATAAAGCGTGATGCTTCTTGCGTACTATAGATTTTAGTGATTTCAATGGCTTCGTTCACAGTAACTCCAACCGGTACGTCATTAATAAACATCAATTCGTACAGTGCCATGCGTAAAACCGTGCGTTCCAAACGAGCGATACGATCCATTTTCCAGTCCACGGCAAATTCGTTAAGTGTAGAATCCAATTGAGGCCTGTGTTCTATAACTCCCGAAATCAAGTCCTTGGCAAAAATCAAATCATTATCGGTCATTTCGGTTTCTTCCAATGAGATGGGTAAAGCTTCATCTGCAGAAATTTCTTGAAACTCACGTTGAAACAAAGCTCTCAATGCAGTTTCGCGGGCGATGCGCCTCGACATGGTGGATCCTCCCCTGTTTATCAGCGTGATGTAAGGCCATCGTAAAAACGATGGCCCGGTTGTTTGTTTTTATACGCGAGACAAATATTCCCCGGTTCGGGTGTCAATACGGATCTTGTCGCCTTCATTGATAAAGAAGGGGACTTTAACTTGTGCACCTGTTTGCAAGGTAGCAGGTTTGGTTCCACCTGTAGCAGTATCCCCTTTGACACCGGGTTCACATTCGGTAATCGTGAGTTCAACGAAATTCGGCATCTCGATACCGATAATTTTGCCATCATAAACTTGGATGAAAATATTCATGTTTTCAATTAAATACTTCAGACCGTCGCCGATTTGATCGGAAGTCAAATCCATTTGCTCATAAGAGCTATTATCCATAAAGGTATAGAAGTCGCCGGAAGCATAAAGATATTGCATTTCTTTGTTTTCAATGCGGGCTTTGTTGAGCTTCTCCCCTGCATTAAAGGTTCGTTCTTGTACTGCACCGGTCGCTACATTTTTCATTTTGGTGCGAACAAAGGCAGCACCTTTTCCGGGTTTTACGTGTTGGAACTCTAGAACAGACCACACCGCACCGTCAATTTCAACGGTTACACCGGTTCGTAAATCATTGGTACTAATCATTGGAAACTCCTCCGTTTCAATTCTTAAATTTCAATTAGGGCTTTCGTTGTATGGTTGAAGTTCTTAAAACCATCGGCAGTGACCAAGACCATGTCCTCAATTCGAACACCACCCCAATTTGGGATGTATATTCCTGGTTCTATTGTGACAACATGACCGGGTTTTAATGGAACAAGACCTGTTTTCCCACAGCTGGGACCTTCGTGTACGTTTCGCCCTACACCGTGTCCTAATCCGTGCCCGAAATACTCGCCATACCCCGCTTCGGTGATGACTGCACGGGCCACTCCATCTAAATCTTTACCGAGGATACCAGGTTGAACCGCTTGTAATGCAGCCATGTGTGCCTCATAAACCAGATGGTAGATTTTCTTTTGTTCCTCCGTGGCTTTGCCGATGACCATAGTTCTCGTCATATCAGAGCAATATCCCTGATATTTTGCACCAAAATCCAAAGTGACAAAGTCTCCGTCCGCCAGCATACGATCGGTTGGACGACCGTGAGGCAGTGAGGAGCGAGGACCGGAGGCCACGATGGTTTCAAAGGCTAACCCATCAGCTCCTTGTTGTCGCATATATCGTTCCATTTCCAAGGAGACTTGGATTTCAGTCATTCCTGCTTTCATGAAGCCTAAGATATGCAAGAAGGTATGCTCGCTGATATCGGCCGCTTTCTGCATTTTACACAGTTCTTCGTCATTTTTCACCATGCGCTGTTCTTCAACAACGGAGGATAAGGGGACGAAATGTACCTTTGGGTTGGCGTTGATCAAGGATGTCGCCAATGCATAAGACATATGGTCTTGCTCAAAACCCAAGCGAACCACTGAGAGTTCGGCTACAAGTTGTTGAAAGGTCAGTGCAAGACTTTCGGTCTGGCGTACAAGACGAAAATCGGGTGCTTGAAGTGCGGCTTGCTCATAGTAACGGAAATCCGTGATTAAGCTTGCCGTATCGGCGGTAATCAACAGCCAACCGGAAGAACCGGTAAATCCGCTTAAGTAGGTTCGGTTTTCAGGATTGGTGACCAATAACGCATCTAACGATTGTTGTTGTAGGGTATCACGCAATACAGAAATAAGACTCATGCTGTACCTCCTCGTGATTCAAACTTTACAGGATATTTTACCATAAGATTTGAGGTACATCAACTATTTTGGTAGATTTTTTTACAGAATGCTGCATTCAGTCTGTCCGAATCAAAATTCTTCCACTTACTGGTTGTATGACAATCGCTAAACGAGTATTCAACCGATTGGCCACTCGTATCGTACAACCTATGGAGGGAGTTCCTTTGGGATTATAGCTTAGATTCAAGGTACTGGGATTACTGATTTTTATGGTACTGGGTAACGTGTAATAAGGATTCTGCGGTTTTAGTCCACTATATCGTACAATCCTCTGCTCTTCTGAGTTATACAAGCAAACAACACGTAGGGTGCAGTTTTCACGGATCGCGGTCATTTGGGTTCTTCTAATTTGAAACGTGATTTCTCGAACTACCCTATGGAGTTTCCAATCGTCCAATACCCCGTTCAATTTGGGAAGCGTTAAGGTCATGATAAAACCTAAGAGGACTAGACATAGTAACATCTCGATTAAGGTGACTCCTTTACGGTGCAACAAAGGGATTCCTCATTTCTGAAGGAGGTGATACGATACTACTTTTAGCAATCATTTTACGACAACTGGTGAATCGAACTTCATAATTCCAGGTGATACAGGTTTGATTTTCAGCACTGGACATCGCGATATGCATACGTTCCTCATCCATGGACCAGGGTAGTTTTTGAATTTCGTGAAGCCAATTTTGCAATTCCAGAAAGCTACCCTGCCATTGAAAGCGAAGCAAAAGCGGTCTTTTTGTCTCCTCCTGGGATTGTTTGGCTTCAAGTACAGTAAAAAGACCTCCGTATTGATGCAAAATCTGGGTAAGAGATTGTTGAACCTCTTCCGTGTTTAGCTTTTGGGATGGAATCACCAACCATTGGTCAAGCTGCTCTTCCAATAATCGAATTTCCTCTAGCAAATTCTTTTCCTCGCATAACCCAATATGCTCTTCATGAGAGTTACTACTCCATTGTGTGTAAAGAGGAAACCAATATTTTATCATGCAGAAAAGCAAAGTAAGGCACAAAACAGCAACAAGCAAGCATTGTTCTCGAAAGCAAAAACGATAGTTCAATTGGAACCACCCTCATTTACTCGATATTTCATGAGGAAATCAAAACCATTTCCTATTTTTTTACGAATGTTACTCTGCTCATGGGTCCATGTCGAAGGTTGACTTTCAGCCAATAAATACGGAATGTCATCCAAGCAGGTAGAAACACCCTGAATAGTAAGCGTCTGATCCGCTTCCAATTGCATGGATGTTAAGTATAGACCATGCTCAGGTAACATGGAATACTGAAGAAAGTATGCCTGAATCAGAGAAGAGCCAGTAGGCGTTGTTGCTTCTCCATATTCTTTCAGTTCAGTTTTCAGTTGATCACGCTTGTTTTGAAGTAAGACGATAGAATTTTGCTGTTCAGCATCGGCCAAAGTATTCTTATTCTGCTGTTGTATTTCGTGAAAAAGCCAACACCCACTCACTGCAAGAAGAAGATGAAGAGCAAGGAGCACATAGATGCTTTGCTTCATCCACATTTGCACTTGGAACCGTTGAGAGATTTGTCTGGGAAAACGAAAGTAATACCTCATACCATGTTCCCCTTTTGTTTAAGACATAATTGGCGAGTGATTTGAGCGGTTTTGTCTACTTCTAGTGGTTCCAAAAAATGTAAATTAGGAAATTGAACTTGCCAATCACGATGAAGAACGTCTACCCGATTTAGGCTTTGATCGTTGCTTTCTGAAATACAAAAAACGCAATACAGGGTACCATAGGAATTTCTTTGGAGGAGATAATGAAGATACGCTTGCAGACTTCCTTCCAGAGGACTTTGTGACTGAAATTCATTCTGGTCAAGCCAGTTGAAATCACGATAATGGGTGAGTAATCCATGGTCAAAGAAATGAATTCTCATCCAATCTGCTTGAATCTCTATAAGTATTAGTTTGCTTTCTTGAGAAGAAATACCTAGAAGTTCCAAATATAAGGAAGGCCTTATGGCAATCGAGTCTAGACGAAAGGAGGTTTTCTCGCAGGCATCCAAAAAGCACTGGAAAGGTTCTCGTTTTATGGCATACATCATGCCGGACCATCGATTCTCTTTTTTTCTCTCTTCGATGGATGTCGGATGTACACCATGCGATATTAGGTACTGGTCCGGAGAATCAATCAATACTTGTTCAGCGTAGATAAGGAGTGCTTTATGCATCGCTTTCGTAGTGAGATAAGGGTATTCGGGTAAAGCTCGAAGCAATAAGTCGGTCTCGGGCAGACAAACATGCAAATTCGCTCTTTTATTCGGATGGTAACATTGTAATTGCTGCAAGAAATCGAGCCATGCAAACGGTTTCAGCAAGGATTCTTCGTAAGATTGGGATTCATGACGAACCGCAGACAGATTGGCACCCGATTTTTCGAACAAAGAAGCTCGAATTTGATGCATTTGGATGTCGAGCCCCCAACAAAGACTGGTTTTCCAAAAAAATGTAATGAGATAACACCCTTTCCTTATTTATGAGAGACAATTACGCAAATAAAAAGAGCGTTGGGTGGGAGGAACATCCGAACCCTTCGCTTGGATTAAGATTTTCAATAAGAGACCATTGGAGTAGGTGGATACATCAAAGCTTATAAATGCAATTCCGAGAGCTAGTTGGACTGTACCGGGAGAGGATTCTGCTGTGATGCTTTCATACAAGATTCCTGAGTAGCGATTGACAAAAAAGTCATATCCCTTGGTTTTATCATTTTCTTTCACCAACAATCGTAACCGAGGACCATTCTCCAGAGTGGCCGGTTGGATTTCAACCCGATATGCTTGAAGACTCAGCAAACGAATGCAATCCAATGCGGTTTGTATTTGGAAGTTCTGCTCGCTTTGGATACTGTCGTGTACAAAACTTCTGGTCAACGGTTTTTGCATTGAGAGGATCATCAGAGATAAGATGCCCAGGATTGCGAGAGAAAGGATACATTCTAGAAGTGAAAAGCCCTGTTTATGGGTCATAGTACACATCCATCGAGCAATGTTGGGCGGGAGCCCTATCGGCTTTCCAAGTGAGTGTGAAACGTATCAAGGGGCACTGGTCGGTTTGGAAACGATTCATATGCTGCCAATAGCGATGAAAAGAATCATCCTGCAAGGTGTATTCGTCCTCAAAATATCCTTGTTGCAACAGGATTTGGATTTTGTCATCGAGTTCACCGCAATAAAGGCTTTCTAAGCTATCTTGCATCGCTTCCATCGCCTTTTCGTGACGAAAAGTATCACGCAACGATATTTGATTTTGCAAGTATAAGTAGAAGAATGAAAAACCAATGCAACAAAACAAGGCAAGCGCCAAGATCACTTCCATGAGAATATAACCTTTCTTCATCATTCATTCTCCAAGTGTTAACGATACACCAACCGGCTTTCAATAAGGTAGATCCCGTTTGAAAAAGCGACAAAAAAAGGATCTTCTGTGTTTACAATTCTTTCAGGAATCGGATCGACACATAAGGTTCCATATTTTACAATGAGATGATTCGTGAGCAAGATTCCATGCAAGATCACGGTTTGATCTTCACGTGCGAGAATTTCAATGCTAGAGAGTCCGCAAACCGAGGGTATTTCAACTTCTTGGGCTGCTTCGAGCAGGTTAAGGGTGAGTGAACCGTGTGCAACATACATAACCTGGGTGTCCCACTGGTGTGCCTTTAATTCAGTTGGGGTATCAAAGTGAATTTGTGGCCAGGATGCAAACGAACCCGTTGCAGAATTTAAAAAAACGGGATGCGTGGCTATGCTTTTGTCTACGGGAATACTCGCTTTTGAAAACCAAAGATTTCTGAATTTATTACCAATCGTAACCTGTGTGGGGATTTCACAGACTGGAAGAACCATTTTATACGTTAATGCATTTTCGGTGAATACCAAACTGCCATTTCCTTGAATGGTGTCCTGAACACAGAAAGCAAAGCAATTGTGGGTAGGTTTAGAAACCCTATAACGATTTTGTATGTAGGTTGTTACTTTTTCTTTCACTCCCACGCCTGTAAGAAGCAACTCGTGCTCTGTGGTATTGCACTGATAGGTGCACACTCCTCCATTGAGTGGGAAGGAATCGTCGAAAGATACAGTTGGAGTAGCGACTTGTGCCCATCGCGCTAGTAATTGTTTCTCCCCTACTTCCAGTGCAGATATCGCTTGATAATGAGCATAGATTTCATCTCTGTGGTTGTGTGCCAACCAATAACGAACACTGCGATCGAACTGCAATCCACTTAAGAGCAATACCATAAACAGTAAGCCGAACAATGTCATTAATAAAGCACTACCCTGTTTTACTTTTTTCTTGGCCATGAGCGAAACAGAGCGACAAGAAAAAGAAATAAGGTCGTACCTAAACACGCCCAAAACAGCTGACTAGGGTTCTGAGCGACCATCCAACAAATCGTCCAGGTAATGAGCATAGAAACTTCCAACCATAAATAGCGAAAGGGAATTTGGACACCACAATACCGGCACTTTCCTTGCAACCATAACCAACTCACGATGGGTATGAGGTCTTTTCCAGCCAAGATGTGCCCACAAGAAAAGCAGTGCGATCTTCCGGCTAAGGATTCTCTTCGAGGTACACGCCAAACCAACATATTGAGAAAAGAACCAAAAACCGTGCTGAGGATTAAATAAAACGGCAAGTAAGCACGATAAAGCTCTGTGTTCATTTCGGGAATTCCACCTTTACAAACCTATCTTGGGTTAATTGGACTTTAATACTCCTCGGTGTTGTGTCTGATTCTAAGTAAATAAACTTTTCGCTATTGTTCGTGATTTGAACATGGAGTTTTTGTAAATCATCAGCAGATATCTCTTTGTCGTTTGTTAAAGTCACAGTCATGTCCTCACCGGATAACTCTGCTTTCAGTTCTTCTCGTTGTATGGCAGCAATTACTTGCAGAGCATCTGCTTTGGCTTTATCTTCTTTCGCAGCATCGTAGACACCTTTTATTTTAGGTACCGCAATCGCGGATAAGAGCGCTACAATCGCTAATACGACGAGAACCTCAACCAGAGTAAATCCACCTTTTTGCCATTTCTTGTATCTCATTTCGTAGTCCTTCTTTCTATAAGAATAATGTATCTCCTTGCCATTGGTTCATCATCGGCAACAGAATGGCGGCTGCCAGGAATCCGACCAATAAGGAAAGGAAGAGGATGAGAACGGGTTCTAACAGTCTTTGCATCTTTTGTTGAGATTGCTGGATATCGTTTTCATAGAGTACAACAAGGTCGGTCAAAGCCGAACTCAAGCGGTTCCCTTGCTCTCCCGTATGTAACATGCGAATAAAAGTAACCGGGAGACACTCTATTTTTCTTATGACTTCATGGAAGGATGCTCCTTGTTCCAATTGACCAGAGATTTTTGAGAATTCTTGTTTCAAATATGTATTCTCTATGAGATTGACACAGATCGGTAAGACTTCTTGTAATTCCAAACCATAGCCTAACAAGATGGAAAGGGGTGAACTCCATCTTGTTAGGTCTTGTTTGACCGTATATCCACTCCAAAGGAAGGAGTGTAATTTCCATTTGTCGAGAGATATACGTAAAGTTGGGAGCGTAATGAATAGATAGTACTTCATCAGAAAGGTTAACAGTAGCACTAGTAACGGGATTAGCAATAGTACCATGCGAAACTCATAGCATCGGAGTAATATCCGGGTAGGCAAAGGTAAAGCGACGTTTTGATCATATAGTAAAAGGAAATTTGGTAAGATGACCGATAGAATAAAGTAAGCAACACCCAGAGATACAAACAGAAGTAGTATGGGATACAAAGTGGAAGTTTGCCTTCTCTGCTTAGCTGTTGCTAACTTTTGGTAATACTCAGCGATATCGCGAAATAAGGGACCCAAACGCGCACCTTGTTCGCCGGCTTTCATAGAAGCAATGAAGAAATCGGGTAACCTCGGATGATGAGAGAGGGCTTCCGATAATGACTCGCCCGCTTCTAAAGATTGGATGAACCATCTCAAAAAGAATCGCTTTTGTGCATCTTTGGTCTCTTGATGAATGAGTTGAAGAGCCTGGACCAAAGCGATGCCACCCTCCGTAAGGAACGAGAGATGTTTACAGAACAAGCTCAATTCAAGGTCGCTATATAAAAGATTGTGGGAATTTTGAAAGGCGCGCCACCACGAAGGTTCCGTTTCCAAACTTAAGATAATTGGATATATTTGACCAAGTTGATCCATAGCTTCTTTACGATGTTTAGCAAAAAGTTGAGAGCTGCAGTGTTGACCCTCTTCATCCAGTGCCTTATAACGGTAATTTGGCATTAGGTGACCTCCGAATGATGAGACAAGGGAAAGTATGGCAAGACTTCTGAAAGAGCGGTTATCCCCTGTCTGGCCTTGGTTAAGCCATCCCAATAGAAGGGAATCAAATCCAATTGGTAAGCATGGTCACGGATGCTAGCAAGAGAAGCTTTCTTTAAAATTAATTCACGGAGTTCTGATGACAAGGTCAGTAACTCAAAAATACCAATGCGATGTTTTAAGGGATGATTTTCGCATTTTGCACAACCGGGGCCCACATCATAAGCAAATTCCGGTAGGGGTAAATCTGTTCGAGGTTGATTTCGCTGTAACCAATGTGGATCTAAGGAAATTCGTATGGCACACTCGGTACAAACACGGCGTACCAACCGCTGAGACAAAATTCCACTAATGGTAGAAGTCAGTAAAAATGGCTCGATCCCCATATCTAAAAGCCGGGCTATTGCACCGACAGCATCCTCTGTATGCAAGGAAGCAAAAACTAGATGGCCGGTTAAAGCGGCTTGAAAAGCAACTTCAGCGGTTTCACGATCGCGTATTTCTCCAATAAGGATTACATCAGGGTCTTGACGTAAGACGGCACGTAATCCGGTAGCAAAAGTCGCATGCAATGAATCACGGATTTGCATTTGCTGAACTCCCGATAATTGAAATTCCACCGGATCTTCAATAGTGACAATGTTCATGGAGTCTCGATTGAGTTGCTGCAAAGCACTATAAAGTGTGGTCGTCTTTCCGGAAGCGGTGGGTCCACAAACCAGAATCATGCCATGCGGTCGAGAAAGAATCTCTTTAAAGCGCAAGAGGATTTCAGAGCTCATTCCTAACTCGCGTAGAGAACTCAAGAGTTGCGCTTTCCTCAATAAACGCAAAACGGCTTTCTCGCCATGAATTAACGGGATGGTAGATAAACGAAAGTCCACTACTTCACCTTGTATCGTTTTTTGAAACTGTCCATCCTGAGGCAATTTCTGCTGTGCAATGTTTAATTCGGACCAAATCTTTAAACGCGATAAGAAAACTGACTTTTTATCCTCCTGATACATGCGATATAAAGATAAAATACCATCGATACGAAAACGAACTCGTAAAGCGTTCCGTTGGGGTTCGAAATGGATATCGGTTGCATGTTCTTTGTAAGCCTGTTCCAAGACATCTAAAAGTTCATCCGTTTCCTTCTCAAGTGACCAAGGCAAATAGGTCATCATATTGTCTTGCAAAGAATGGTTGGTTTGAAAATCCGGGGCAGAGCAATGATACAATTGACGGTAGTAGCTCTGAAAATCGGATCGAAGGATTAGGCACAATTCCAAATCCAAACTGAGCTCATTTTCAATTTTCTGCCATAATAGCATAAAAAAAGGATCGTCTACGGCTACTTTGAGTTGTTTACCATCCAGTTTTAAAGGCAAACAACGTAGCTTAGCAGACAACCCGGCATCGATCCAAAGACTTAATTTTGATTCAAGTAAAAACTCGCGGTGAAGGAACAACTCTATGCTTAAATGAGAAGCAAGGTGCTGTTTCAGTTCCTCTTCTCTCCAAGGGATACGACGTAGCAAAAAATCCGTGGTAAATTCCCCTCGGTCGAGAGCTGCGTGAGCATCTAATTCATCGGCTTCTTGCAGGAGTTCTTGTTCTCGTAAATGCTTCAGAAAATTCGAGAAAGAATACACACGATTCCTCCTTCTTAGATTTTCGGTTTCTTACGTTTCTTTAAGGCGGCGTCCTCATCATCTTTTTCATTGGGATCCATTTTGGTACCAAATTTTCCGGGATCTCGAGGCATAAAGA
>ERZ1645189.72-NODE-72-length-24539-cov-6.174808_pt1 | contig 24539 bp, 24 predicted proteins | sample MGYA00575350_ERZ1645189 | MGnify/ENA primary metagenome ERZ1645189 (study PRJEB40845, sample SAMN11283421) | freshwater sediment metagenome | isolation source: river sediment | host: Sediment | place: India: Jajmau, Kanpur | collected 2015-12-17 ...
ACGTTACGACACTTGGAGAACTGGTAAGCAATCATCGTCATGATTTGTTGAAATTCCGCAACTTCGGTAAAAAATCACTGACCGAACTGGAAGAAAAACTGGAAAGTCTGAATCTGAACTTCGGTATGGATGTAACTAAATATAAATTAGATAAAGAGTAAGAATAAAAATGAGACATAATAAGAAATTCAATCATTTAGGACGTACTGCATCACACAGACACGCACTGTTGTCCAATATGGCTGTTTCACTGATTCGCCACAAAAGAATAGCTACCACGCTGGCCAAAGCAAAAGCACTGCGAGTGTATGTAGAACCGCTGCTTACCAAAGCCAAAGATGATACAACACACTCACGCCGTACGGTGTTCAGCTATCTGCAGAACAAAGAAGCGGTAACCGAACTTTTCCGCGATGTGGCAGTGAAAATTGCCGATCGTCCCGGAGGATACACCCGGATACTTCGTACAGGATTCCGTTTGGGAGATAACGCTGAGATGTGTATCATTGAGCTTGTGGACTACAACGAAAACATGCTGAAAGATAAAACATCCAGGAAAACAACCCGTACACGCCGTTCATCCAAAAAAGCCGCTGAAACTGAAGCAAAAACTGAAGCGCCCAAAGCAAAAACAACGAAAGTTGAGGCAAAAAAGGAAGAACCGAAAGCCGAAACACCGGCTGAAGAGAAAGCAGAATAACAAATCAGTTATCAATAGAATGAGAATGAGAACAAATCAGTTTGGTTTGTTCTCATTTTTTTTTACAAATTAAATCTCTGATTTCTTGTATTTGCAAATCCAAATCAAATTATGTACTTTTGTTACTCATTTGTAAAATAAAACGACCAATGATAAAATATAATCGGATTTTGTTGAAATTAAGTGGCGAATCGCTTGCCGGAGCAACAAAACAGGGTATTGATACACTCAGGCTCAAAGAATATGCTACACAAATAAAACAAATTGCAGACATTGGTGTACAAATAGGTATTGTAATAGGTGGAGGTAATATTTTTCGGGGATTAAGCGGCGCAACCAAAGGATTCGACCGGGTGCAGGGCGATCAGATGGGTATGCTGGCAACTGTAATAAACAGTTTGGCATTAAATTCAGCCCTACAGGCAAATGGAACAAAATCACGGGTACTTACATCAGTACGTATGGAACCTGTAGGCGAGTATTACAGCAAACGTTACGCTGTTGAATGTTTAGAAAGAGGCGAAGTAGTAATTATTGCCGGTGGTACGAGCAATCCTTATTTTACTACCGATACAGCTTCAGCCCTGCGTGCCATTGAAATTGAAGCGGATGTGATGTTAAAGGGTACACGTGTGGATGGCGTATATACCGCCGATCCTGAAAAAGATCCTACAGCAGTGAAATTTGACGAAATCACATACGATGAAGTGTACAACCGTAACCTGAAAGTAATGGATCTGACAGCTACTACCATGTGCAAAGAAAACAGTATGCCGATATACGTATTCGATATGGATACAGTTGGAAATTTGAAAAAAGTTGTGATGGGAGAAAATATTGGTACGCTGGTGAAAAATTAACTTTACCACAAAACAAGGCTTTAAAAAATAACGAATAAAAAATCAAAACATAAAAACTATGCAGGACACAAAAGCAATAATGCAGGAAGCAGAAGAATTTATGAATGCTGCTATCGGGTATCTGGACGAAGCACTTGCTCATATTCGGGCCGGAAAGGCCAATACACGCATTCTGGATGGGATAAGGGTAGATTATTATGGATCGATGGTCCCGATAACCAACGTAGCCACAGTTACCACTCCCGATGCAAAAACAATTGCCATCCAACCCTGGGAAAAAGCGATGATTCATGTTTTGGAAAAAGCAATTATGAATTCGGATGTTGGTATAACACCGGTTAACAACGGAGAAGTCATTCGGCTGGGCATACCGCCACTCACCGAAGAACGACGTAAACAATTGGTAAAACAATCGCGCTCTGAAGGCGAGGAAGCTAAAATAAGCATTCGGAATGCACGACGTGAGGCAATCGAACATTTCAAAAAAATGGTAAAAGAGGGACTTCCCGAAGATGTGGAAAAAGATGCGGAAACCGAAGTTCAGAAAATTCACGATAAATACATCCGGAAAGTGGATGAATTGCTGCTTGAAAAAGAAAAAGAAATTATGACCGTGTAACTGTTTTTTTCTGAATTACACAATTTACACAAACCAACCTGCAGTATGCGGGTTACACAAAAGCGGTTGTTTGAAATAATCGCTTTTATTTTTCCATTTTCAAATTTATATTATAGTGCAGGGACTTGTAGTAAAAAATACCGGCAGCTGGTACACCGTGAAAACCGACGATGGTCAACTGGTGGATTGTAAAATAAGGGGAAATCTTCGAATCAGAGATATCCGCAGCACCAATCCTATTGCAGTAGGCGACAGAGTGGAATTTTCTTCGGCAGCCGACGGATCGGCAGTAATTCATGAGATATGCGACAGAAAAAACTACATCATCCGCCGGTCATCGAATCTATCCAAATTCTCTCAGATTCTGGCTGCCAATCTGGATCTGACTGCGCTGGTTGTCACAGTTAACTACCCCGAGACATCTTCTGTTTTCATTGACCGTTTTTTGGCTACAGCCGAAGCCTATCGCGTTCCGGCTTGCATAATTATCAATAAATCAGACCGGTATAACGTTGCTGAATTGGAGTATGCAAAGAGTCTGAAAAAACTGTATGAAATAATCGGTTATCCGGTTTTTCTCGTTTCGGCGCTTCATCCGGAGACTCTGGACGAAGTGCAGCAATTCCTTGCAAGTAAAATTACCCTTATTTCAGGTAACTCGGGAGTTGGCAAGTCCACTATAATCAGTCAGTTAATTCCTGAATCAACGATTCGTGTAGGCGTAATTTCCGAGTACCACAACAGAGGAATGCATACCACCACTTTCTCTGAAATGTTCACGCTTCCGGGAGGCGGTGGAATTATTGATACACCCGGAATTAAAGGTTTCGGGACTATTGATATGAGCGAAATTGAGGTCGGTCATTTTTTCAGAGAAATATTCGAATTTTCACACAAATGCAGGTTTAATAATTGCACACATACCCACGAGCCGGGTTGTGCCGTTTTAGAAGCATTGGAAAATCATTATATCAGTCAGTCAAGGTATCAGAGTTATTTGAGTATTTTGGAGGATAGCAAGAATGAAAAATACCGTTAAAAAAAACTTTTTATGGGAAAATGTAATAATTCTAAATATTATTAGGAAAAATCAAATAAAATAAATAATTTTGTCTGTTAAATAATTCTATTTAAAATTAACCTGTAAAAAACTTAAACCAAAAATGGGACATCATCAAATTGACCGGTTGGATAAAAAAATATTACAACTAATATCGAAAGACGCTCGAATACCGTTTCTCGAAGTAGCACGTGAATGTAATGTTTCCGGGGCCGCCATACATCAGCGGATTCAGAAACTACGTAATTTAGGCATTATCAAAGGTTCGGAATTTGTGGTAGATACCTATAAAATAGGTTACCTGACGTGTGCCTATATTGGTATTGTGCTTTCAGACATCAAAAAATTTCAATCAGTGGTAGCCGAACTGAAAAAAGTTCCTGAAATTGTTGAATGTCACTATGCTACGGGTAAATACTCCATGTTTATCAAAATCTACGCAAAAGATAACCGGCATCTGCTACAAATAATTCTTGAAAATCTTACCACCATTGACGGAGTGCAGCATACAGAAACTTTTCAACTGTCACTGGACGAAATCTTCAACAGGCAACTCTCTGTATTTGATACCGAAGAAGGTGATGATGATGAAATAGAGGAATAATTTAATTTCTGCTTTATCAATTAAAACAAAAACAGCCTGATAATCAGGCTGTTTTTGTTTTAATTGGGATGTTGATTTTCAGAGCCAGCTTTATGCTGTCGTTCGATACTTTCGTGTTGTCGGGTTGAATAATGATGGAGTCACTCCTGATTTCAATGTTTTCAAGATTAAGTGAATCCGGAATCATCTTTCTTTCTCCCGGCTTGGGGATTTGTGTCAGATTTGTTTTAGTGATATCAACAATTGAGATTCCATGGCCGATAACACCAATTTTTTTAGCAGCAGCGTATGATAAATCAATGGACCGCCCTTTAACGAATGGACCGCGGTCAGTTACTTTAACATAAATTTCCTTATCATTACGCGGATTTTTTACTTTGAGTATGGTCCCGAAAGGATAGGTTTTATGTGCACATGTCAAACTGTCGCGGTTGTAAAGCTTTCCGCTGGCAGTTTTTCTTCCGTGAAATTTGTCTGCATAATATGAGGCTTTCACTCTTTGCTGGCTGTACAGTGATGATGAAAACATCATTGAAAGTACAACAAACAATAATATCAGTTTCTTCATAATTTGGTTTTTTAATTTGCAGCTTTCTGCAAAAATTCAGAATGCAAAATTACTCAATAAATATGAAACACACAAATCATCTGATTAAAACTTTGTTAATCAGTGTGTTGATTTATTAAGCCAGGAAAGTTTACTGCCAGATCCCAGCATATGAATGTCGTATTTAAGATATGCTCAACCAGGATTTTCTCAAATTCGTTACCATGATATTTTGTAAATCTAAAAAAAAGCATTATATTTGCACGCTCAAAAAAGTGTACAGAAAATCATATAAATAACTTAAAATTAGGAGGAAACAAGCAATAGCTAAACAACCATTTATGAGACCCAGACAAGGTCAACAGAAAGAAATGCCTAACAGAATTAATGAAAAGATTAAAGGCATTAAAGAGGTCAGGTTAGTAGGTGAAAATGTTGAGCCCGGCATCTATACCATAGAGCGTGCCATGCAAATAGCTGAAGATCTCGAATTGGACCTGGTTGAAATTGCGCCGAATGCGGCACCGCCTGTTTGTAAAATTGTTGATTATCAAAAGTTTCTGTACCAGCTTAAGAAAAAGGAAAAGGAGAACAAGGCCAAGTCAACCAAAATAGATGTAAAAGAAATTCGTTTCGGGCCTCAGACTGACGACCATGATTACAACTTCAAGTTGAAACATGCTATCAAGTTCCTTCAGGAAGGCGATAAAGTGAAAGCGTATGTGTTTTTCAAAGGTCGTTCTATTCTGTTCAAGGAGCAGGGTGAAGTACTTTTACTCCGATTTGCCAACGATCTGGAAGAATATGCCAAAGTTGATCAGCTTCCTCAGTTGGAGGGTAAAAGGATGATTATCATGTTTTCGCCAAAAAAAACTAAATAACGAAATCTCACTAATAAATAAAAAAGGATAAAATGCCAAAAATGAAAACTAACTCCGGTGCCAAAAAAAGATTCGCTCTTACCGGAACAGGAAAAATCAAAAGAAAACATGCTTTTAAAAGTCACATTTTGACTAAAAAAACCACAAAACAAAAACGTAATCTGACCCAGACTGGTCTGGTGGACAGCGTGGATGTTAAAAACGTAAAAGCAATGCTTCGCGTTTAAGCAGTCAGAATCAACACTTTTTAAAACAAAATTTCTTACAAGTTAAACCGAATGATTAGCTAAAAAGACTGCTGAAAGCAGCGCTAACTTTCAAAAAAACATTTAATTATGCCAAGATCAGTAAATCACGTAGCTTCACGTAAAAGAAGAAAAAGAATTCTAAGCCTCACCAGAGGTTATTTTGGAGGTCGTCGTAATGTATGGACCGTAGCCAAAAACACATGGGAAAAAGGTTTGCAATATGCTTACCGCGACCGTAAAAACAAAAAACGCAATTTCCGCGCTTTGTGGATTCAGCGCATCAACGCTGCTGCACGCCTGGAAGGTATGTCATATTCACGCCTCATGGGTGCTCTGCACAAAGCCGGTATCGAAATGAACCGCAAAGTGCTGGCCGATTTAGCCATGAATCATCCGGAAGCATTCAGCGCTATCGTAAAAAGCGTAAATCACACCGAAAATAAAGCTAAAGCTGTAAAATAATCCCTGTAGTAATAAAAACAAAAACCGCAATTCTGAAAAAGAGTTGCGGTTTTTGTTTTGAGAAAATGAATTTTTTATAAACCTAATTTCCCGAAAGAAATACCCATACGTTTGCCTTGTTTTACCATGATGTGATCGGGAGTAACCAGGCGAAGTTTTCCTGCCACATCTTTGAGCGGAACGTCTGTGATTACGTCAATGCCCTTCACAGAAACCATTCGTCCGAATTTTTCATCGTTGATTAGTTTTGCGGCATGTCCGCCAAGCAAAGTGCCCAGATTCCGGTCGTAGGGCGAAGGCGATCCGCCACGCTGAATGTAACCCAACACGGTTTCACGAGCTTCGATGCCGGTGAGTTCTTCAATTTTTCGGGCAAAATACGTAGCCGGATGATGTCCGTCGGTTCCTCCTTCTACTACAATTCCCTCTGCCACAGCTACGATTGAATAAGCTTTTCCGCTTTTTTTGCGTCTGTTGAGCACTTCTGTCACCGTATTCAGGTCATATCCAAGTTCGGGTAAAAGTATCACATCGGCTCCTCCGGCCATACCTGCGTAGAGTGTTATCCATCCGGCATGATGTCCCATCAGCTCGATGACCATCACCCGCTGATGTGAACTTGCTGTAGAATGGAGCCTGTCAATAGCATCGGTAGCTATGTCCACGGCCGAATTAAAACCGAAGGTCACATCGGTTCCGAAAACATCGTTGTCGATGGTTTTAGGGATGCCGATTACATTCAGTCCAAGCTCGGAGAGTTGCCAGGTGGTTTTTTGTGTGCCGTTTCCACCGATACATACCAGACAATCCAAACCCAGTTCCTTGTAGCTTTTTTTGATTACTTCCTGATCTTTCTTGTCGGGCGATTTCAGAATTTTTCTGAACTCTTTTTCGCGAGCGGTACCCAGTATGGTGCCTCCTAAAGTCAGGATACCTGATAATGAACCTTCAGTAAGAGGAATTATATCCTTGTATAACAATCCTGAGAAGCCATTCTGGATGCCGATTACTTCCATTCCGTATTTGCTGATGGCTGTTTTTCCAACGCCACGTATCGTAGCATTGATACCGGGACAGTCGCCGCCCGAAGATAGAATTCCAATTTTCATCGCCGTTATTTTTTAAGTTTTATGATTGCAAAGTAAAGAAAAAAAAGGGAAGAACAGGAATAATTCTCATTATTTTAGTGAAAAGTTTTACTAAACAAACAAAAAACTCCCCGAATCATATTCGATTCGGGGAGTTTGTCATTATGCTTTGTTCTGAAGTCCCCCTGAGGGGGATTTAGGGGGCTTTTTTACATCATTCCGCCCATTCCGCCGCCCATAGGCATTTGAGGAGCCGGATTATCTTCTTTTTTCTCAACAATCACACATTCGGTAGTCAGGAACATGCCTGCTATGGAAGCTGCATTCTCAAGAGCTATGCGGCAAACTTTAGCGGGATCTACCACGCCTGCTTCGAAGAAGTTTTCATATTTGTCAGTGCGGGCGTTGTATCCGTAATCTGCTTTACCTTCACGTACTTTTTGAGCAACAACGGCGCCTTCTTTACCTGCGTTGGCAACGATCTGACGAAGAGGTTCTTCAATGGCGCGTTTTACTATTTCGATACCTGTACGTTCGTCTTCATTGTCGGGAGTAATGTTGTCAAGTGTATCTATTGAACGAATATAAGCCACACCTCCACCGGGAACGATGCCTTCTTCGATAGCTGCGCGGGTAGCATGTAGTGCATCGTCCACGCGGTCTTTCATTTCCTTCATTTCCACTTCGCTTGCTGCTCCTACATACAATACAGCTACGCCACCCGAAAGTTTTGCCAGGCGTTCCTGCAGCTTTTCCTTGTCGTAATCGGAAGTTGTGGATGCAATCTGCGATTTAATCTGGCCGATGCGGGTTTGAATGGCGTCTTTTTCGCCGGCACCGTTTACGATAGTGGTGTTGTCTTTGTCAACCGTGATTTTTTCGGCTGTACCCAGCATTTCGAGGGTTGCATTTTCAAGTTTAATACCTTTTTCTTCCGAAATAACGGTTCCACCTGTCAGAATGGCGATGTCTTCGAGCATTTCTTTCCGGCGGTCGCCAAAGCCCGGAGCTTTTACGGCACAAATTTTCAACGAACCACGCAGACGGTTTACAACCAGTGTAGTAAGCGCTTCACTGTCAACATCTTCGGCGATGATCAGAATCGGACGACCGGATTGAACTGCTGGTTCCAGAATTGGAAGCAATTCTTTCAGGTTGGAGATTTTTTTGTCGTAAATAAGAATTTGTGGTTTTTCAAATTCCACTTCCATTTGTTCGGTGTTGGTTACGAAATACGGAGAGATGTATCCGCGGTCAAATTGCATACCTTCGACTACTTCGATGGTTGTTTCGGTTCCTTTTGCTTCTTCGATGGTGATTACTCCGTCTTTTGAAACTTTGCGCATGGCATCGGCTATGAGTTTGCCAATGCGTGAGTCGTTGTTGGCCGATATGGTAGCTACCTGTTCAATTTTGTCGTAGTTGTCACCTACTGTTCTGGCTTGTGAAGCTATGTTTTTTACAACGCTTTCCACAGCTTTGTCTATACCGCGTTTCAGATCCATTGGATTTGCACCGGCAGTCACGTTTTTAAGTCCAACATTTACAATGGATTGAGCTAATACAGTAGCCGTTGTTGTACCATCTCCGGCGTCATCTCCGGTTTTTGAAGCCACTTCTTTTACCAACTGTGCACCCATATTCTGGTATGCATCTTCCAATTCAATTTCTTTTGCCACGGTTACACCGTCTTTGGTGATATGAGGAGCACCAAATTTCTTTTCAAGTATCACGTTGCGGCCTTTAGGTCCGAGAGTTACTTTTACTGCGTTTGCCAGTTCGTCAACTCCTTTTTTCAGTTGATCACGGGCATCGATATTGAATAAAATTTCTTTTGCCATTTTTATATTTACGATTTAATAATTTACGATTTACGATTGCGTCATTTAATTAGCTCATATATCTAATCTGCCAAAGGCAAACAAAATTCTGATTTCTAATTTCTGACTTCTAATTTTTAAATAATTGCCAAAATATCATTCTGACGCATGATCAGGTATTTTTCGCCTTCCCATTCGAGTTCGGTTCCGGCATATTTACCGTAGAGTACAGTATTTCCAACTTTTACAATCATTTCTTCGTCTTTGGTGCCATTTCCTACTGCCAGGATTTCGCCTTTCAACGGTTTTTCTTTTGCGCTGTCGGGGATGATAATTCCGCTTATTGTTTTTTCTTCTGCCGGTGCGGGTTTTACCAGCACGCGATCTGCTAAGGGTTTAATGTTCATAAGATTAATATTTTTAGAGTTTATTGATATGTTTACTTGTTTCAAAACATGTGATAGTTAGCGAAATGTATGCCAACGGAATGTAAATGAAATTTTGGCATAAAAAAAGAACAATCCGGGTGTTGAGAGCGCAAGAAACTGACAAGTTGTCATTTCGAGCGTGAAATTTTGGCAAGAAAAAGTAGTTTGTATAAATCGTAAAGTCTGAGAGAGGGAGCGGAGCTTGTCAGATTGCTCATTAAAACCGGTTGAAGTGCTGTGAAGAGTGCTGCCAGAACACAGACAAAATTTTTCTTCTTGAACTGATTGAATTTAAACAATAATTTCGACTGCTTTTCGAGGGATGGATATTTTCCTGTAAGGTACAGTATATAGAGGTTTCTGGTACTTTCTTCGGTTTTTCGGATGAAAATATCGTTTTCGTCCAGCCCCCGGTGGAGCAGCGGATTGTCAATATGGTGCATAATGCATTTGAGTTCTGCTATTTTATGACCGAATAATGTGTCTTCGTGCCCGTAGCCCTGAATGTCTTCATCGAAACGGATTTGGTTGAATGTGCTTTTCGATATCAGAAAATTGAAAGCCGAGAAATGTGAATATAGTCCATCCTTTTCGCGTTCCAGAGCTGATTTGGCTTCCCGGAGACGCCCGTATTTCAATCGTAAACTGAAGTTCGGATTTTTATTGCCGGTATCGTATGCTGTTCCTCCTACCACTACCGAGTTTTCTTTGCAAAACGCAATGTATTTTTCGATAAAATGAGGCATGATTACTTCGCTGTCGCAATCCAGAAAAAGCAGGTGATTGAATCTGGCATCGTCGGCTAACCGGTTACGGATGGCCGAACGTCCGATATTTTTGGTGAGAATGGTGTATTTGCAATACTTTAAATCAGCTACTGCTTTGTTTTCATGCACAAACTGTGTTGAACCGTCCTCCATTACCAAAATTTCAAAATCAACATACGTATTCATTGCCTGCCGGTGAAGTTCGTTCACCAGATGTGTAATGTTGTAGTTGTATGTTGGTATAAGAATTGACAGCATTTCAGATTTTTTTTTCGGATTCGAAATCAGAGATTGACGTTGTTAATCACCTCAATCAGATTGAGTTCTTCTTTTTCCCACGATAATTCCGTTTTGGCTTTCTGAGTATTGTGTTTAACAGTCTGGTAACGGGATTTGTTTTCAAAAATCCGGTTTACAGTTTCAGCAATTGCTTGTGGCGAGTGATTTGGAATATAATATCCGATATCGTACTTGTCGATTATATTTTTTATTTCGGGCAGCTCAGATGCGAGCACCGGTATGTCTGAATGAATATAATCGAACAATTTGTTGGGCAGCGAAAAACGGTAATTCAGGTTGGTGTCTTTGTCAATGACAAGACCCAGATCGGCATTCATGGTGTGTTGCCTGAGTTCGGTAAAAGGCATTTTCGGTTTGAAAATGATTTTGTGTTCCAGTTTTTCTTCCTGCACTATGTGTCGTAACGCGGGAATAACATCGCCCCTGCCCACAATAAGTAAAACGGCATTTTCAATATATTTCATCGCCATTACGGCTTCTTCGGCGCCACGGTCGATATTGATGCCAGTTCCCTGTAAAATCAGGATTTTCTTGTCTTCCGGCAGGTCGAGTTCTTTACGGCTTTTAATCACATCAGGATTGTAGGTGGGTGGAATATTTCTCACCACATGAATTTCTTTTTGATACTCTTTGGCATAAAGATCTGCTATCGAATGATTTACAGTGATGATGTGTTTGAGTTTCGGAAAAATGGCACGCTCGAAAAATTTCCAGGTTGCCTGTATCTTCTTTCTACCAACCAATTCAGGCATTTCGGTAAAATACTCGTGAGAATCGTAAATGAGTTTTTTTCGTCGGATTTCTGATACGACGAATGCTGCCGGCAGTGTATCCAGGTCGTTGCTGAAAATGAGGTCAACACGAGCAAAAAGGAGGTAAAAAAACAGCCTGATGTTGTATTCGGCATAAAAAAGTGCACCGGTGTTGAACCACAATTTCTTTCGGCGGATGGTATAAGAAGGTGCAAACTCCAGGCTGTCGGGCAGCAATCGTCCGGTTTCTATAACCTGATAACCGCATTTTAAAAGCGTAGTGCAGGTTTTACTCACACGCTGATCGGTTGTCAGGTCGTTGGTTACACAAACTATGGCTTTTTTTGACATTGTTACAGATTCATTTTCAGATAATTTATCATCCAACGGTACAAATCCCTGTGATACTGTCCGTTGTGTTTTTCCACCGTAGTATTGTGCCAAAGCAACACTAAATCTCCGTTGTGTTTTTTAACGAGATCTATCATTTTTTTTGAATATGAAAATGCTTCATCGGCTCTGAGTTTCATGTATCGCTCGTCGCTGAGAGTGCTGTCCATCAATATGAGCGGATGCAGCGTAAGATCGGTGATCTCCCCGGTGAGCGGATTAATCCATTTTACCGGTCTTGATGTACCCAACCTGAAACCTGCGATATCGGCATAAGCCATGGTGAAATCATCGGTAATACCTGCTTCAATCAATGCCTGCATGTGCTCCGGTTCCCGATTGCTTAGAAAGTGGTTGCGGGAGTAAGTTGTCTGTTGGTCAGTGGTTTCGTCGAGTATCTTTTTTTCTTTTTGAATATAATTCGGATTCATTCCGGCCTGATAGGAGGGATGAAGTCCGATTTTTACCCCGAATTGCTTGCAAAGTGAAAATAACCGGTTGAAATCTTTATCTCTTACATCGTGAAGAGGTTTATCGGTCATCAGGTCGCCGCCTCCCGTTTTGAAAAAGACAATGCTTTCACAGTTTGATTCCGGTTTCTCTTTTCGCAATTCTTCTGCCAGATCAAAAAACCAGGGGAATGTGTACCAGGGGTCATTCCCAATACCTCCGAAATAAGACTTTACAGCTTTACCGGTTTGATATGGATTTTTGAAAAAGCGTGAAACGGCACCGGCCATTCCTCTGAAATTGCGGTAATGAGCCAGCTGGTCCACATCGTGAGTCAGGTAGATTTTACGGAATTTTTCAGACGGTTCTGTGATGTTGTATCCGTTTTTGCGGAGCAGTTTTCTCAGCATTGCGCCGTACTCGTCCACAAGAGGTCGTTGCAAAAATCCGGCTTTGAATGCCAGCGATTTTTTACCCGGAAAGCGTCCGTGTTGGTCGCGTTCATCCCTGAGGATGACTTCTTCGTAGCGGCTTATCAGAAAAAAAGTACTTGCAATGATATCGGCATGTAAAATAAGGGTGTTGCCCGATTTTTTTGTTTCGGGACTGCCAAAAAGCAGCGGAATATCTTCCCAAAGCGACAAAGGCAATACAGGAGAAGATTGTGTCGTTCCGTAAATATCCGGATCAAAGAAATTTGAGCGCCGGATTACCAGTTTGCAGCCGGAATAATCATCCTTGTCGGAATAATATCCGATGTGTTTTGCAAATCCGGCATTTTCATTTCCCAGCAAGAAGCGAATGATGTAATCCGATATTTTTGTCAAATCCTTTTCCATTCCATAGTGTTACTTGAGTTTTCTTTTCTGTATATGCGAGAAGGTGACAGCTACGGCAACAACGAGGCCGAGCAACAGATCCGAATTTTTGAATACGCCCAGTATGCCATTTTCAATGGGAAGTTTTCCTGCCATTAGTCTTAAAATCCATGTTAGTAAAAGGAAGACAAGGAAAGTGCTGATAGCGTAAATGATTAATTTTATGGTGGAATTCATAGTTGAGAAAATTGATTTTTACAAAGTTAAGAATTAAATTCCAATTATCAACTGATGGAATTTGCCTCATCCTGAAAACCGTATAATCGACAATCAGATCCGATGGTATTTGTTACTGTTGAAATTCTTTTTTAAGGAATTTTCCTGTCAGGCTGTGCGCGTGGCTGGCTACTTCCTGCGGAGTACCCGCGCACATGATGTAACCACCTCTGTTGCCGCCTTCCGGCCCGATATCGATGATGTAGTCGGCTACTTTTATCACATCCAGGTTGTGTTCGATGATGATTACGGTATTTCCTTTGTCAGCCAGCCGGTTGAGCACTTTCAGCAACACACGGATATCTTCAAAGTGTAATCCGGTAGTTGGCTCGTCGAGAATGTAGAGCGTTTTGCCGGTGTCTTTTTTTGAAAGTTCGGTAGCCAGTTTCACGCGTTGACTTTCGCCTCCCGAAAGCGTTGTGCTGCTTTGTCCGAGCTTCACATAACCCAGTCCAACATCCTGAAGGGTTTTAATTTTATTCAGTATGGATTGCTGGTTTTCAAAGAATTCAACTGCCTGATTGATAGTCATATTGAGTACATCGGCAATGGATTTTCCCTTGAAGCGAACTTCGAGCGTTTCGCGGTTGTAACGTTTACCGTTGCACGTTTCACACGGAACGAACACATCCGGCAGAAAATTCATTTCAATGGTTTTGTATCCGTTTCCACCACAGGTTTCGCATCTTCCGCCGGCAGTATTGAACGAGAATCGTCCGGTTTTGTATCCTCTGATTTTTGCCTCGGGCAAAGAAGCAAAAAGGTTGCGTATGTCACTGAAAACTCCGGTGTATGTAGCCGGATTGGAGCGGGGAGTACGTCCGATGGGTGATTGATCCACCTGAACCACCTTGTCAAGGTTTTCGATGCCTTCCACCGTATCGTAATCCAGCGGATCTTTCAGTGAACGGTAGAAATGCTGACTCAAAATCGGTTGCAGCGTTTCGTTGATAAGTGACGATTTGCCGCTGCCCGATACACCTGTAACACAAATCATTTTTCCCAACGGAAAAGTTACATCCACATTTTTCAGGTTATTGCCTCTGGCGCCTTTAATTGTAAGGAATTTACCATTTCCTTTTCGGATGGACTCCGGAATTTCAATTTTCTTTTTACCGGTCAGGTAGTCGGCAGTCAATGTGTCCGAAAGTAATATCTCATCGGGTGTTCCCGCAAAAACAAGTTCGCCACCCAATCGCCCTGCGCGGGGTCCCAGGTCCACAATGTAATCTGCTGCGAGCATCATGTCTTTATCGTGTTCCACTACAATTACGGAATTTCCGGTGTCGCGGAGTTTTTTCAGCGACGTTATCAGCCGTTCGTTGTCGCGCTGATGGAGTCCGATACTCGGTTCATCCAGAATATAAAGTACATTGACCAGTTGCGATCCTATTTGAGTGGCCAGCCGGATGCGCTGACTTTCGCCCCCCGAAAGCGAAAGAGAAGGCCGGTTCATGGCCAGGTAATTCAGACCGACGTCCAGCAAAAATTGCAAACGGCTTTTTAATTCTTTCAGAATCTCTGAAGCAATGGTTCTTTGCTTGTCAGACATGAACTGCTCGACGTTTTTCAACCACTCATTCAATTCCAGCATGTCCATTTCTGCCAGTTCGGCAATGTTTTTATCGTGAATCCGGAAGAAAAGCGATTCTTTTCGCAGCCGTTGCCCGTTACATTCGGGGCATTTGCTTGTTTTTGAATACTGATTTGCCCATTTTTGCTCCGTTGCCGAAGCGGTATTCTCCTGCTGCATTTCGATGTATTTCAGAATTCCATCGTAATTCAGAAAGTAATTGGAATTTCCGAGCGACTGGTTTTTGATGTTCAGCCGTTCGTCTGTTCCGTTCATTATTTCATCTATCGCATCGTCCGGTATGTCAACAATTGGAGTTTTCAACGTGCATTCGTATTTTTCCAGAATGGCTTCTATTTGCCAGAAAATCATGCTGTTTTTATGCTTTCCGAGCGGTGCGATTCCACCGTTGTGGATGTTTAGAGATTTATCAGGAATGATTTTTTCCATATCAATTTCGTTGACAAATCCAAGACCTTTGCACCGCGGGCAGTAGCCGTGGGGCGAATTGAACGAAAAATGATGAGGTGCCGGCTCATCGTACGAAATTCCGGTGGAAGGGCACATCAGTTTTCGGCTGAAGTAACGAGCCCCGTCTAACTCCGCCGAATGAGGGATATTTTCTCCCCCTTTGGGTGAGTTAGAGGAGGCCTTTTCGGGGAGTGGGGGGGCTATCATAATTACGCCATTACCTTGTTGCATCGCTTTTTGCATTGAATCGAGCAGACGCTTCCGGTCTTTGGTCGTAATAATCAGCCGGTCGATAACGATTTCAATGTCGTGGATTTTGTAGCGATCCACTTTCATGTTGTGAGTGATTTCACACAGCTCGCCATCCACACGAACGTGGATGTAACCTTTTTTTCGGATGTTTTCGAATAATTCGCGGTAATGTCCTTTTCGGCCACGTACTACAGGTGCAAGGAGGTATATTTTCTTGCCTTCGTACTCTTGTAAAATCAAATTCACAATCTGCTCGTCGGTATATTTTACCATTTTTTCGCCCGAGAGATACGAATAGGCAACACCCGCACGTGCAAATAGCAGACGAAGAAAGTCGTAAATTTCGGTGGTGGTACCCACGGTGGAGCGTGGATTTTTGTTGGTCGTTTTTTGTTCGATGGAAATAACAGGACTCAATCCTGTAATTTTATCCACATCGGGGCGTTCCATATTACCCAGAAAACTGCGGGCATAGGCTGAAAAAGTTTCGATATAGCGACGCTGACCTTCTGCAAAAATGGTATCAAACGCCAGCGATGATTTTCCGCTGCCACTTAATCCGGTGATTACGGTGAGTGAATCGCGCGGAATGGAAACGTCGATATTTTTCAGATTATGAACTCTTGCTCCGATAACATCCACATTTTCAGTGGTATCCGGTAAATGAATATTTTTAGTAGTATCCAAAATATGTCAATTTTAATAACTTGCAAAGATACGGAATTTTTGTGGATTTTTGTAGTGAAGATGATGGCTGAAAAAAAACAGCTGTAGCAAAAATACTACTGCTGTTTATTTAACTTCATGTCGAAAATTATTTTCCCCTCAAATACTGCTCTGGAAAATCTGCTCCCGCTTGCAAAGCAAAATACGGATTCCGGAGTAATTCCCGGCCGAGAAGTACCAGGTCTGCCTGACCTTTTTCAAGGATCGAATTGACTTGTTGCGGTGTGGTGATAAGGCCTACAGCTGCTGTTTTTATGCCTGTATTATGTACAGCTTCAGCAAATGGAACCTGATAGAGCGGTCCGGGTGCCATTTTTGCATCGGCAATATTGCCGCCCGATGAACAATCCATGAGATCGACTCCTTTCTCCATTAGAATTTCAGTCAGTTTCACGGTTTCATCAATCGTCCATCCGCCTTCGGTCCATTCCGAAGCGCTCACCCGCACGAACAAGGGCATTTCATCCGGAATCACACGTTTTACGGCTTCCACCACTTGCAAAAGCAGCCGGATTCGATTTTCGAAACTCCCACCGTATTCATCGTTTCTGTGGTTGCTCAGCGGCGACATAAATTCCTGAATCAAATAACCGTGGGCTGCATGAATTTCAATAATTCTGTATCCGGCTGTAACGGCTCTCCGGGCGGCTTTTGCAAATAATTCAATAATCTGGTAAATGCCATATTCGGTCAATGCTGTGGGCACATTTGTTTCGGGTGAAAATGGAACTGCCGAAGGAGCCACTGTTTGCCAGCCTCCGTGTTCGGGAGAAAGAAATTTACCGCCATTCGCAGGTTTGTCGTGCGAAGCTTTACGCCCGGCATGTGCCAGCTGAATAGCCGGAACGGCACCTTGTGAAGAAATAAAACCGGTAATTTTCTTCAGTTGCTCGATGTGTTCATCTTTCCAGATACCCAGATCATAAGGTGTAATTCTTCCTTCGGGGGTCACTGCCGTTGCCTCCTGAATGATAAGTGCCGTACCGCCTGTAGCCCGTGCACCGTAATGTGCCAGATGCCAGTCGGTTGCAAATCCGTCGGCAGCAGAATACATACACATGGGCGACATCCCGATACGGTTTTTAAGTACTGTGTTTTTAATTCTCAGCGGTTGATTGATCAAATCCATGTTGACGATGTTTTTTGAGGGTTTTATTATAAACAAAATGATTTTGTGATTTGTTTTTGTGTTAATCAAGTTTAATTGGTCGAAAGCATAAAGTTTTAATTTTATATCTTTGTGTGGGAAACGAATTTTTCGAATTTCACGAATTTTACGAATTAGGACGAATTTCACGAATTTTTAAATTCTGCTTTATAATTTGTGTGTTCCAACTTCAAACTATAACAAAACATCCAAACACCCAAACACCCAAACAATCTAACAATCAAACATATGACACAAATTAACGGACGAATTAGTGCATTGCGCGAAGCAATGAAAAAAGCCGGGGTAGCGGCTTGTATAATCCCTGGAACCGATCCACACGCCAGTGAATACATCGCCGATTTCTGGAAAGAGCGGGAATGGATAAGCGGATTTGACGGATCGGCCGGTACGGTAGCTTTGACTCACCAGAAAGCCGGACTCTGGACAGATTCACGCTATTTTCTTCAGGGTGCGCAGCAGCTGGAAGGTACTGAAATTCAATTGATGAAACAGGGACTGCCTGAAACGCTGGAAATTATTCCGTGGCTCTCGACAGAGCTACGTAAAGGCGAAAAAGTAGCCGTGAGTGCCGAAATGTTTTCGGTAAACGGCTATCAGAATATGAAAACGGAACTTGCACTGAGTGACATTGAATTGGTATCCATTGATTTAATGAAAGATGTATGGATTGATCGACCTGAATTGCCGAAAAATCCGTTTTTCATTTTTGATAAAAAATATACCGGAAAATCGGTGGGAGAGAAGCTCGACGAACTTCGGCACGAAATGAAAAAACTTTATGCCGATGTTTTTGTAATGTCAGCTTTGGATGATATTGCCTGGCTGTTTAATATCCGCGGTAACGATGTGGACTACAATCCGGTGGTGATTACTTACGCATTGATCGACGAAAAATCGGCAACATTATTTATCTCTTCCGAAAAAATAACGACAGAAACTAAAAAATACCTCGACAAAAACGGGATCATAGTAAAGGATTACTTCAATATTCACGAAGAATTACAAAAAATTCCGAAATCAAAAGCTGTGTTGGTGGATGCTGGGAAACTGAATCAATCACTTTTTGAAGCTATTCCTGCAGAATGCATTAAGAGAAAAGCCATGTCGCCTGTTTTCAGACTGAAAAGTGTGAAAAACAAAACAGAAATGCGTGGCGTTCGAAATGCGATGATTAAAGACGGAGTAGCTTTGACACGTTTCTTCATGTGGTTTGAGAAAAGTCTGAAAAATGAAAAACTCACAGAATTATCCATTTCTGATAAACTTCGCTCCTTTCGCGAAGACCAGGAAGGTTTCAGGGGCGAAAGTTTCGGAACTATTGCCGGATATGCAGGTCATGGAGCTATAGTGCACTACAAAGCTACTCCCGAAAGCGATGCGGTGATAAAAAATGTAGGAATCCTGCTGCTTGATTCTGGCGGACAATACCTGGACGGCACAACCGATATTACCCGAACCATTGCACTTGGTAAACCTTCCAAAAAGGAAAAAAGAGATTTCACCATGGTACTGAAAGGGCATATTCAGTTGGCGTTGGCAAAATTCCCGGTGAACACACGCGGCTCGCAGCTGGATATTCTGGCCCGGAAAGCCATGTGGGACGAAGGAATTAACTACGGACACGGTACGGGTCACGGAATCGGACATTTTCTGAATGTGCACGAGGGTCCGCAAAACATCCGGATGGACGAAAATCCGGTTACACTAATGCCCGGCATGATGATTTCAAACGAGCCCGGACTTTACAGAACCGGAGAATATGGAATACGAATCGAAAACCTGGTACAGGTGATTCCGGCAGAAAAAACCGAATTCGGTCAGTTCCTGAAATTCGAAACGCTCACACTTTGCTATATCGATACCCGTCTGGTGGAAAAAGATATGCTTACAGATAACGAAAGAAAATGGCTCAACGATTACCATCTTCGTGTTTGCAAAACGCTTTGCCCGAACCTTACCGAAAAGGAAAGAAAATGGCTGAGTCGTAAAACAGAAGCCATTTAATGATGGAGTGGTTTTAATAATGAAACAACCGAAGTGATGAACTTCGGTTGTTTCATTATTTTATGGAGTCTTTAGCGGTTTTTTTATCTTTGAGTTTTTTTCTGTTGAATAGCTGAATCAGCCAGCTGTTCTGTACGGCTCTGGCCGTTTTATCAAATTCGTTCAGGCTGTTCTGTAACTTCAGAATGGTTGTATCGATGTTTTGAGCGGTGTTTTTATTGTTCAGCAAAAGATTTACAGCACCCTCGCCGTAGTTTATCTGACGGGAAGTGGTTTCGAGATTTTCAGCAACCCGATGCGTTTTCTCCACAGCTTCGTTCAGATTGCCCAATAACTGATGTGCCTGCGAGGTTAGCTCGTTGCTGTTGATCAGTCGTGCTATGTCACCTTCGCCCGTTGTTATGTTTTTGGTAATTTGTTCCACCGTTGCCAGTGTAGTATTCAGCTGCCGGGTGGTGGCGGTCAGTTCTGTAGAGAGTACGTCGTCATTCACCAGTTTTGCCAGGTCACCCTCTCCTGAATCGATTTTTCCGGCTATTGATTTCAGACTGGCAACGGCATCACCCGCCTCAACGAGTATATCGTGTACTTCGTAAAGCATATTTTCAATATCAATACCTTCTTTCCCTTTCAGATGAGTGCCTTCCTCTATCTTTCCGGCTGATGAATGACCGGAGGTGATGTTAATTAATTTGCTCCCCATCAGCCCGTCCTGATTAATCTCTACAAGTGCATCTTTGTAAATAAAACGGGCATATTCTTTCACTATGGACAGTTCAAGCACAACTTCCTTGTCCGAAACGACGTTGATATCGCTGACTTTTCCTACATTTATCCCCGAAAAACGGACGTTGTTGCCTACCACCACTCCTCGTATGTCGTTGAACGAAGTGGTAATTGTGGTTTTGGTTTTGAACAAATTGTCTTTACTCCCGATCAGGTAAATGATGGTGATGAAAATGGCCAGCGCGGTAAATACAAATAATCCTACCCGCAGTGCTTTATTTGTTTGATTTTTCATTTATTCTAATTTTTTCGGATTAAAAAAAGAGTTGATACAACTGCAGTTCTTTTTTTTACATAAAAAATGCTCTGATTTGTCTGTCGGTGCTTTTGCTTAATTCATCGTAAGTTCCTTCCGTCAGAAATGTGCCATTTTCCAGGATTTTTATTTTATCGGTAGCAATTTTTGCACATTTCATGTCGTGGGTAATGATGATGGACGATGCATTGTATTCTTCCTGTACTTTCAGAATCAATTCGCTGATTTCGCCCGAGGTCACCGAGTCGAGCCCGGTGGTGGGTTCGTCGTACAGTATTACTTTCGGCCTTAGAATCAGCGCTCTTGCCAGGCCGATTCGTTTTTTCATGCCTCCGGAGAGTTCTGCAGGCATTTTGTTTATTGCATCCAGCAGCCCCACACTCCTCAGCGCCTGTTCCACCCGTTCGTTCACTTCGTGTTTGTTGCTCGCCATCTGAGTGCGTCGGATCGGGAACTCCAGGTTTTCGCGTACATTCATGGAGTCATACAAGGCGCCACCCTGAAAAAGATAACCAATGTCTTTCCGGATTTCGTTCAACTCATTCAGCGACATTTTCAGAATGTCCTTTCCAAGAACTTTAATTTCGCCGAAGTCCGGTTCAATCAGGCGGACAATGCACTTGGTGAGCACCGATTTTCCTGATCCTGATTTTCCGAGAATGCCCAGATTCTCACCCTTCAAGAGGTGGAAACCGACACCATTTAGTATTACATTTTCTCCAAAGGCTTTATACAAATCTTTAACTTCTATCATTTCAATTGCCTGTTAAAAGATTAGTAATCAGTACAGCAACCAGGTCGATGATGAAAATGGAAAGTGATGCGTTTACTACCGCCGAATTGGCAGCCTGTCCCACCGATTCGGTTCCCAATCCGGCCTGATAACCCTTGTAAGCTCCTATTAGCCCGATGAAGAATCCGAATACAACCGATTTGATGGTTGCCGGAATTACATCCATGAAACCAAGCATGTCAAATGCATTTTTCATAAAGAGTTCGAAACTCATGGATTCAAACAAATTCACTCCCAGGTACGAACCAATGAGGGAGAACGCGTCAGAAAAAAACACCAGTAACGGTACCATAACGGTTGTTGCGAGCACACGCGTAGCCACTACAAAACTCAGCGGTTTGGTGCCGGATACTTCCATGGCATCTATTTGCTCGGTCACTTTCATAGCCCCGATTTCGGCTCCGATACCCGAGCTTATTTTGCCGGCGCAAATCAATCCGGTGACAACGGGACCTACCTCCCGAAACATGGAAACGGCTACCATCCCGGGTATGAGCGACTGAACCCCAAACTGTACCAGCGTAGGCTGAGTTTGCATGGTGAGTACCAAACCCATGATGAGACCGGTTAGTGCCACCATTGCCACAGACTTGTTCCCGATGACGTAAGCCTGCCTGATTAGTTCCCGATGCTCATAGGGAGGCGAAACGAATTGCCGGATCACTCTCGCAGTGAAAATGGCCAGTTCGCCCAGATCAATAAAAACAACGTTGTAGAACTTTTTTGTGTTATCTATCCGAAGTCTTTTGTGTTCATCTTTTTTCACGTTGAAATAGAAATTATTTATTTTTTTCAAAAATTCGCCGGTAAAATTGACATTGCAATAAGCCGTTTTCCTGTTTTGTAACTAAAACATCCGTATAATATAAATGTTTTTTAGCAGGTAAAGATAGTCTTTTTTCATCATAAAAATAAATTTTTCCATCTTGTAACGAATTTCAGTTCCTTGAAAAAAAAGTATCAGCCGGAGAGTTTCTTCCTATTTTCATTTCTGTTTTTCAGAGTAGAAGAAAAATGCTTACTTTTGTATTTCAATCAAAAAAATCAATTTCTTTACTTTTTTTGTTCAATCTGAAAAAAAAATATGGCAGCAGTCTGTATCGGAGAGTGCTGATTGTTTTTTGGTGATCCGGAATGTATTAATAACCTGAAAAAACAAACGAAAAAGTAAAAATAAACCTGTTGGCGATGAGAAAAATTGTATTTATTGTCGGTATTTTATTTTCCACACTGCTGGTGTCGGCTCAAACGGCCGGAAATGATGGTTTTTACCCGGGATGGTATGTAGGTGGCAATCTGGGCACCAGCTGGCTGGCAGGCGAGAGGATCGACAATTTTTCAAATAATCCGGACAGCCGGTATTCATTAGGCAGAAACTCCGGTTCGATGTTCAGAGCTGAAATAGGCTACAACTATTCTCCGGTATGGGGAATAAGAGGTTTTGCAGGTTTCACCCAAAATCACTGGCCCGAAGCCACGCTTTACTACAAAGAAGTGATTTCATTTGCCTCCAAATATGTAACAGGTGATGTGATGATGAATATCAGCAATTACCTCGAAGGGCAGAACCTTGCCCGCTCTTTCGATTTTCTGGCTTTTGCCGGAACAGGCTTTCATTTCAGAAACAGAATGACCCGAAATGGTGCCGGTTTGTTCAGTATGGTAGGCAGGTTAGGAGCACAGACTAATTTCATATTGAATGAATACATGGATTTGAAAGCCATTTTTGAACTTAATATTGTTGATGACAACTACAACGGTTTTGAAATGGGGAGTAAATTGGATATAATGCCTGCACTTTCGGTGGGTATTACCTATTATCTTTGATTAGTATTGGTTATAATTATTTTTTTTTACAATAAATAAAAGTTACTCATGAAAGGAATAGTACTTGCCGGAGGCTCCGGAACCCGACTTTACCCCATCACGAAAGGTATTTCCAAACAATTGATTCCGATTTTCGATAAGCCGATGGTATATTATCCCATTTCGGCACTTATGCTGGCCGGAATCAGGGATATCCTGATCATTTCCACACCTGCCGATTTACCCGGTTTCAGACGTTTACTCGGCGATGGCTCGGATTACGGGGTGAATTTTGAGTATGCCGAGCAACCAAGTCCCGATGGCCTGGCACAGGCTTTTATCATTGGCGAAAAATTTATAGGTGACGATGCAGCATGCCTGGTGCTGGGAGATAACATTTTCTACGGACACGGTTTCCCAACCATGCTCCGAAATGCTGCAAAAGACGCAGCTGAAAACAACCTGGCAACCGTTTTCGGATATTGGGTGAACGACCCGGAACGATACGGAGTGGCAGAATTCGATAATGACGGTAAAGTAATCAGCATCGAAGAAAAACCGAAGGAACCAAAATCGAATTATGCCGTGGTAGGACTCTATTTCTATCCGAACAAAGTGGTGGAAGTTGCAAAAAACATCAAACCATCCGCACGGGGAGAACTGGAAATAACGACTGTCAATCAGGAATTTCTGAAAGACGAGCAGCTGAAGGTTCAACTTTTCGGACGCGGATTTGCCTGGCTGGATACCGGTACATTCGATTCGCTGGCGGAAGCATCAACCTTCATCGAAGTGCTCGAAAAACGGCAGGGCCTGAAAATCTCGTGTCTCGAGGAAATTGCATGGCGCAACGGATGGATTACCGACGAACGACTCAGGCAGATAGCTCAGGGGATGATAAAAAATGAATACGGACAGTATTTGATGGGGTTGTTAAATTCTGCCCCCTCCATCTCCCCAAAAGAATGAGCGTAAGAATACTGCGATGAAAAACAGTACAGTTAACCGCCATCTTTTCAGAAAAATTCAAAAACTACGTGAAAAATTTGATTGAAAAAAGTAGTTGGTTTTAAACAAACGTATTTCCTGATTTTTTAAAACATTGAAAAAACGCTCTCATTTCTCCTTCAGGGGTTAAGGGGCCTCAAAAATAACGAAAAGTGCTCTCTATTTCCCCCTTCGGGGGTAAGGGGCTGATAAATTTATGAAAATAATTGATACAGAAATAGCTGAAGTGAAGATTCTGGAACCCGATGTGTATGGCGATCATCGGGGTTATTTTTTAGAATCGTTTTCGCAGCGGGAGTTCGAAGAAAAAGTGTTTAAAACGGAGTTCGTACAGGACAATGAATCAAAATCGAGGTTTGGCGTATTGCGGGGGCTTCATTTTCAGAAAGCTCCTTACGCACAATCCAAGTTAGTTCGTGTGGTTCAGGGAAGCGTGCTCGATGTGGCGGTCGACATTCGCAAAGGTTCGCCCACGTTCGGAAAGTACGTGGCCGCTGAACTGAATGACGAGAACAAATGTCAGATGTTCGTTCCGCGTGGATTTGCACATGGATTTGTAGTGTTGAGTGAAACGGTTGTCTTTCAGTACAAATGTGATAATTATTACGCTCCTCAGTCCGAAG
>ERZ1645189.73-NODE-73-length-24500-cov-5.553815_pt1 | contig 24500 bp, 23 predicted proteins | sample MGYA00575350_ERZ1645189 | MGnify/ENA primary metagenome ERZ1645189 (study PRJEB40845, sample SAMN11283421) | freshwater sediment metagenome | isolation source: river sediment | host: Sediment | place: India: Jajmau, Kanpur | collected 2015-12-17 ...
GTGCACACCAAGTTTTCTCGCACTGATTACCATGGGTAAAACCCCAGGTACTGCTCTGATTCTGCCATCAAGAGCCAACTCGCCAATAAAAACGGTTCCCTGAAACGATTGTGTTTTTATTGTACCTTGTCCTGCTAAAATCGCAATCGCGATGGGTAAATCTAAGCCTAATCCCTCTTTTTTTGTATTTGCCGGTGCTAAATTGGCTACAATATGGTGTTTAGGATACATAAAGCCTGAATTCTCAAAAGCTAATCTCATACGATCTCGTGCTTCTTTAATGGATGCGTCAGGTAAACCCACGATATCAAATCTGGGTAACCCTCTATTTAAGACATCCACCTCAATTTCAATCATCATCCCTTCCAGTGCCTGAAGAGAAATACCAAAGGTTTTCGCTAACAAAATGACACATCCTTACCTCTTAAGTTTCATCTGCTAACATACAGCTTTCTCCTATTCTACATTGGATAATATATTCCTTTTATATTGTAATAGATATTTTATATTTTATTGCACAGAATGTTTGTTTACTCATTAAAAGCTCGCTTACTCATTAAAAAACTCGCTTACTCATTAAAAAAAGTGATGGCGAATAACCATCACTTCTGAGATAAGGAAAAACCTGCTTTCATTTGAAAGCAGGTTTGGCGCGCCCGGCAGGATTCGAACCTGCGACCACCAAGTTCGTAGCCTGTTACTCTATCCAGCTGAGCTACGGGCGCATAAGATAATGGGGTGGATGACGGGATTCGAACCCACGACCCCTAGAGCCACAATCTAGTGCTCTAACCAACTGAGCTACACCCACCATAAATGTGGCGCGCCTGGTAGGAATCGAACCTACGGCACACGGATTAGAAGTCCGTTGCTCTATCCCCTGAGCTACAGGCGCTCATTCCGTGTCCAATGCATCGACTTTGGTCGGGACGGAGGGATTCGAACCCCCGGCCTTCTGGTCCCAAGCCAGACGCGCTACCAAACTGCGCTACGTCCCGAAACGAATTCTTCGGACTACCAGTGCACTCGGGCCAAGTTTTGTTGACTTCGGGTGCTCACATAATATAACACAGTGGTTAGGATTTGTAAACCCACCTCACACGATTTTTTTTGAGGATTTTATTATCATTTTATGGATTCAGCGGATTCGGTTACATGCAACAATTCTTCCATTCTTTTTGCACATAAATCCATTGCTTTTCCACGATGGCTGATTCGGTTCTTGATCTCCATGGGTAACTGAGCATAAGTAAGCTGGAACTCGGGCACTAGAAAAAGAGGATCATAACCGAATCCGCCAGTACCCCTTGCTTCTCTTAGAATGATCCCCTCACACTCTCCACGAAATGTCTCAGTTGGCAAGCCCGGCCGAGCTAAGGCAATCTCAGAAACAAAATATGCCCGACGTTCCCACTCCTCTGAATTGTCTAATCTCCGAAGTAATTTTTGATTGTTTTCAGCATCCGTAGCATGCTCTCCAGCATAACGTGCCGAGTAGACACCCGGTTCGTTGTTCAGAGAAGGTACCACAATCCCGGAATCATCGGCGATTGCCCACAAACCAGTAAACTCTGCCAATGCTTCCGCTTTAATAATGGCGTTTTCCGCAAAACTCTTCCCTGTTTCTTCAATATCCTGATGATAACCGACTTCTTTAGCGGTTCTCATTTCCACAGGTAGATGAGAAACCAATACTCTAAATTCGGCTACTTTTCCAGGGTTTCCAGTCGCTAAAATAATGACCTGCATATAGAACCTCGCTTCATTATGATCGTCGTAATGCTTCTAATTGCAATAGGAAAATCTCTCGTATCCCCTTTTCGGCGACATCCAACATATCCTTCATTTGGACTTTCGTAAAAGTTGCTTCTTCACCGGTTGCTTGAACTTCGACAAAAGCTCCTTCATCGGTCATCACTACATTCATGTCCACTTCTGCAGCAGAGTCTTCCTGATAACACAAATCGAGAAGTAATTCTTCGTTTAGCTTTCCAACACTAATCGCTGCCAGTTGCTTCTTTATTGGGTTTATTTGAATCAATTGCTTCTTCATAAGAGTATAACATGCCAGTTGCAAGGCGACCCATGCTGCTGAAATCGCAGCGGTTCTGGTTCCGCCATCTGCTTGAAGAACATCACAATCTAAGGTGATTGTCCTTTCACCCAACACGGTCAAATCACAAACAGCTCGTAAAGATCTTCCGATTAACCGCTGAATCTCATGAGTTCTTCCTCCAACACCAGCAGACCCTCTACCCTCACGCTGATTTCGTGTTTCGGTGGCACGTGGCAACATACTATACTCAGCAGTCACCCAGCCCTTTCCGCTACCGCGTAAAAAGGGTGGAACCCGCTCCTCCACAGAAGCTGTCACATGAACAATGGTATTTCCACTTTGAACTTCAACCGAGCCCTCGGCATAACGGTTGCAACCTATTATGAAACGAATTGGACGTAACTCGTCATGGGATCGTCCATCAATTCTCATGTCTCTTACTCCACATCTGCTTTCATAATCTCATCAAGGCGTTTTAAAGACTCTAGTAAATGCATACGGTCCTCTTCATTGACTTCAACCAAAATCCCAGCCAAATATTGTTTACGACGGGCAATGACTTCGTCTACCAATTTTTCGCCTTTATCTAGTATTTGCAGGCGAACAACTCTTCGATCATTGTTGTCTCGAATGCGTTGGACAAGTTCATTTCGCTCCATACGATCAATCAAATCGGTTGCAGTGCTATATGCTAAATACATCTTTTCGCCGAGTTCTCCAATTGTGATATTGCCATTTCTTTGCAAAACCTGAAGTGCGGTCAACTGCGGTGGTGTGATATTAAAATCCGCCAAAATCTCACGACCACGCTTACGAATCACTGCACTAACATGTCTTAATAACCATTCCAACTCTCCGACATACTCGGTCACATTATATTCTTGATTCATATTCTTCACTCCTAACACTTGATAACAAAATTATACATCTTTAGTCGGTTTCTGTCTACCCTTTTTACCCTTTCTGCCAAAAAATTTTGACTACAAAAACTTCCGAATTACGATATATCTAGATTCGCTTTGTTGATAAATAAGAAACGTGTCACCGGATCCCCAAGGTTTATATCGTCCACTACCATTGCCATCCGTTTCCCTCGAAACATAAATTGGACCTTATCAATTTCTCCACTCTCTGTCAGCGTTTGCACAACCGCTCTAAGTGCAGTTGAGAACTCCTCATCGCAGTAGACCGTATCTTGTGCGGAGCAATCTAAGTCCACAAACGCTACACGATGGAAGACTGAAAAGCTACGAATCGGAATAGGTTGACGTAAATCATCCTGCGGCGATAGCATTAACTCGACAGAAGGTGTAAACTGGGCGGCATAGAACAGAGGACCTTGGCGCAGAATCGACAGCGCTTGTTCACTCACATTTTCCGAATGTGGTAAGCGAACTGTAATAGGTACTAAATACGAAGTTGTTGGAATACACCAATATACAATCGTTTTGCTTTCTTGCTTGCTGCTCTCCTCATTTGGCCAAACAGGTCGACTGACTGGCAAATTGATCTCATACTGAGCACTGTTTCTGGATAAAAAATTACTATTCTTTCCATCTATGAGAAACTGAACTCGTTGGATTTCAGGAAACTCTGTGAGTGTCATCACTAAAGCATCTCCCACACTGCGAACAGCATTGAAAGAAGGTAGTATTAAGGTAAACGCATCAGGAAGATTGACCTCAGCAACTCCAGCACGAATGGGAATCTGGTCTATTTCTATCGGAGCCACTTGGATTGCTGTACAGATAGCGAACAAAGTTCGATTCAGAGCTTGAACATGCAACGGGAGCTTTTGGTCTGAGGTTCCAGTCATCGAGTAGTACCAAAATCGTGTTCCATTGGTAAAAAGATTGTAATAAACATAAGAAGTGCCAAAATCAGGATTCTCATTGATTTTGTAGGGAATAACATTCTCCATATTTGGTTGAGAAGTAGATGGCAAATTAGAGGTCGGATTCTCCTGCATCATATGACAAGCACTCATCGTAACCATCAGTAACACGAGTAGCCACTTTTTCATATGCTTCACCATCCTTTCAACTTTATCGGTTTCTTTGTTTGCTTTTCGCTCGAAGCATTGCCCTAAAAAAGGAAATCCAGCAGGGTATAACAAGCCAAGGAATCCAGAAAACCCACGGACTTTCATACCATACCTCTTCCAATGAACTTGTCTTCTGTATTGATTCTTCAGCAATCATCGTTTCACGCCACTCCAGTTTCAATCGAGATGAAACCGGATCCAGCTTTAAAAGGTAATTTTTATCTTGATTTAACGATTGGCCTGTAACGACTGTCAGATCATCTGCCATCTTCCATTTGCTCGTTCCGAATTCAAGATCGGTACCCTTCTGAATCAAGATACTACGATTAATTGCTTCATATGCTATGTTCAGCACATAATCCATCTCATTCCAAATATCTTGACTGTTCATTATCACTGCAACAAAACGTGTGCTGTCTTTCTGAGCCCCATACACCAACGTTTGTCCTGCTTCATCCGTATACCCATTTTTGTTAGCAATAACCCAAGGATAAGGTAATGCTTGCAGAGTCGCATGATATATCTCCCTTGGCTCTGTTTTACCATGCCATGGCATGGAGACGAAGGAAGTGTTGGCAATTCGAAGGAACTCCGGATGCTTCAGTGCATCGCTAAATATGATCGCCATATCATAAGCCGTGGAATAATGATCTGGTTCGTGAAGCCCATGAGGATTGCTAAAGTGACTATGTGTTGCACCTAACTCCATCGCTTTTTCATTCATTTTTTCAGCGAAGGCTTCTACACTGCCACTTACATGCTCGGCTAAGGCCACCGCGGCATCGTTAGCCGAAACCATGAGCAACCCATATAGCAAGTTTTCCACTGTTTGTGATTCTCCATACTCCAACCACATCGTGCTACCAATAATACTGTCAATAGCATGGTCACTTACCGTAACCATATCCTCTAATTTCGCATTCTCCAAAACCACAATTGCAGTTAATACTTTCGTTGTACTAGCCGGATACATCACCTGATGGGAGCTTTTATCCCAGTAGACCTCTCTACTATCTGCGTCCATTACTATCGCTGTTTGATTGCCGTTTAAGTTGATTTCCATGGGAAGTGCGAGTGCTCGTGGATACAGTAATATAATTATGGTGATCATCCAACTAAACCTACGTAGTCGCATTGTTTGTTCCCCTTCCAACCTAAATCAATTAGAGATTCGATTCGTTTCATAAATATCCTCCAAAAAAATGAAGTGCCTCAATGGCACTTCCAACTTTTATTCTGTTAAAGCGTCTAATACCACTGTAACCTCCAAAGTTTGATCTCCTCGCAGAATGGTAAGGACTATGGTATCTCCGGGATTATACTTTCTGATTTCTGAGACAATGTTATCACCCACAATGATAGTACCATTTAAACGAATGATAATATCTCCCCCCACCGAAACTGTATCTTCTCCAACCAAAACCTCTTCCGTGGAACCTTTCAACCCGGCTTTCTCTGCTGCGCTGCCTGGTGTTACTGAGACGATCATAGAACCTTTATCTACGGGCAATCCCAGTAAATCATAATCTTCACCCAAACTTTCTTTCAAAATATTTAAAGAAAGGGATTGCACACCCAGTAAGGCTTTACCAATCGTTTTCCCTTCCAAGATTGCCGTTGCTACTTTGTACACAGTCGTAGATGGTATCGCAAACCCAATCCCATCTGCAGAGAGGATCCCAGCGCTGGTTACACCAATGACCTCCCCAGCCGAATTCAACAAAGGCCCTCCTGAACTGCCCTGGTTGATGCTTGCACTGGTTTGAATGAGGTTCTCTATGGTGTACTCATTTCCATTACTGGCGGTGATGGGATAAGATCGATCAAGTGCACTGATGATTCCTTCAGAAACGGTAGGAGAACGATTTAGTCCCAGCTCAGAGTTGCTAGATGCCAAAGGACAACCGATGGCAATCGCTTTTTGTCCAACTTGTAACTGTGAGCTATCTGCTAAAGGTAATGGTAGCAAAGTTTCGTTTGCTGCATCAATTTTCAAAACTGCTATGTCGTTGAACTTATCGCTTCCCATGACGGATGCCTCAAATGATTTACCATTTTGTAATATCACTTGAATCGCATCCATGCCTTCTATGACATGATAATTTGTCAAAATTAATCCATCGGAACGGAAAACAAAGCCGGTACCATTTCCCTGAATCTCCGGCTTTTCTTGTCCTTGGTTAGGAAACAAAAGTCCAGCTAAGCCACCCAAATCAAAATCCTGCGTTTTACTAACCAATACTTGAACAACACTTCCAATGGATTTATTCACTACTGCAATCGTATTGCTCTCCGATTCCAGCCAAATTTCATGATCTTTTAACAGTAGTGCTTGCGAAGACTGTGGGATGAACTCCGAAGATGTTACCTGTTTCGTTCTAGCTAGGAACAATCCATAATAAACTACACCTGCACCTGCCATCCCTGACAATAATGAGCAAATCAACAGAACAGCAATACCCTGTTTCACACTAAAAGAAAATGGTCGAGAAGGCCCCCTAACCTCTTTGGGATGAGTGCTTTCGGCGGGCTCAGAAAGAATCTCTTCTACTTCCTCAACAATAAGAGGGTGACTTTCCAACTCTTTTGACTCGATTTCTTTCCATTCTGCCATAATCATTCCTCCTTTTTCTGTTATCATTATAACACAGATTTATTGCCAAATATTGAACAAATCATGCATTTTTTTTAAGTAATCCACAGGGAGGAATCTATTGGAGAAACAGGGAAATGATGGTGTGGGTGATTCAAATGAATACGAAAAATATACCGACTCTTGGTATTTTTTATAATGGGCAAGCCGCTTCGGATAAGACTCCGAATTTTGGGTTGGAAGGGCATCATTTCCAGCAATTGGCACGGTTAGCACCGAATTACGGATTGAAAGTCATTGTTTTTATGCCCCATAGAGTGGATTTAGAGAATCGATTGATTCAGGGTTATATCCTGAATCGTTGTCAAGAATGGGTGTTCGAGACTTTCCCCTTTCCTAATGTGTTATATGTACGTGGGGTTTCCTCCGATACAACAGAAAGCCAAGAACGTTTTCGCTTGGTGGAGCATTTTGAGAAGCTTGGGATCGCGAATTTGAACAATAATGCTTTTGCCGAGTTGGTAGGAAACAAATTGCTCTTTCATATGGCTCTGCAAAAGAGTGAAGTTGCTTCTTTTTTACCATATACGGAACCATGGCAATCGAGTCGTTTACCCTATTTTCTTCAGCAGTTTGAGACTGTTTTTTTAAAGCCAATCGATGGCTTTGAATCCCGAGGACTGATCCGTATTCAACAGGATCTTGGCTCTTATCAATGGATACTTAGTGATAGCAATGGAATCTTGGAAACCCAATCCGGGAGCTTAACCATGTTGTTATCGACTTTAGACAGAGCTACAAAAAACCACGAGTATATTATGCAGGAGGGAATACAAAGAACACCAACAAACAGTCGGTTTGTCGAGCATCGTTGCTTAATGCAACGAGTGAAGAACACGTGGTATCGTACGACACATGTACTGAGGGTAAACAGTGCTCAAAATCTGCCCTTCATCAGTGCAGGACGTGAAAAAAACTACCTTTACCAGACCCCTCCCTTCTCATTAGAAATAGAAGAAGTCGAACGGTTCGAACAAAATGTTCAGCATCTCACCGATTACTTATCTCGATTCTTTAATCAATCTCCTTATTATGCTTCTGAATTTTCCGTAGACTTCATCCTTGATTCTCAGCAAAATATTAGATTATTGGAATGTAACGCACGACCCTCAGGTTTTTTCCTGCAAACCGGGGATTGGCTTGGCAGAATGAGTTACTTATCCCACACACTACAGCACGCTGCTTGTTTAGTTCGAAATATTCCAGAACCTTGTCAATAACGTTCTCCCTCTCCTATCAGTGACTAAAACTTTCCAATTCCCTCAGCACGCGGTAACAAGTATTATGTTACAATCAGACAAAAAGAGGTGAGGTATGTTATGAAAACAAATACGAATCCACGCGCATCTGTTTCCGTCTATGATTGGGTCATTACTGCATTATTTATCGCTCTTGTCCTGGTGTTCACGATGTTTATCAACATCCGCTTACCCATAGCGGCCAATGGAGGACTGATACATTTAGGAAATGTTCCATTATTTGTTGCTGCTACGAATTTAGGTAAACGAAAAGCCGCTATCGCCGGTGGTTTGGGAATGGCCATTTTTGATGTTCTCGGAGGATGGACCAGCTGGGCACCCTTTACCTTAGTTGTTGTTGCTCTTATGGGTTGGTTCAGTGGCCTAGTCCTGGAAAAAAACTCCGGACTTGTTCGCTACAGCAGTGCAGTATTCGTGGCGCTATTATTGAAAATCACCGGGTATTATTTTGCAGAGTGGATCCTCTATGGGAATTTTCTTGCACCCATCAGTAGTATTCCAGGCAATATTGTGCAAGTAATTAGTGGGGGTATCATCGCGTATCCGGTAGCCATCGCTTTAAAACGTGTCTTAAAAAGGGTATAAGAAAAGTTGAACGCCGTCCTCTTCCAAAAAGGAGCGGACGGCGTTTTTTTATTCTTCTTTATCCGCTGCTTGATAGAACTGCAACGGTTGTAAGGGGGCAATGGTCGATATGGCATGTTTATATACCAATTGCTGTTTCCCTTCCGCTTCAATAATGACCGTAAAGTTATCAAATCCACGGACTAATCCGCGAATCTGAAAGCCATTGACCAAGTATATGGCAACACCCATGTTTTCTTTTCTAACCACGTTTAGAAATGCATCCTGTAAGTTAATTCCTTTTGTCATTTCTTCCCCTCTTTCCTTATGATATCAACGGTTTTATCCGTTCCATCAAATCTTCAAACTTTTCCCTGCGATGATACTCGTCGGGATGAATCCAATAGATGTCCCTCATGCGTCGAAACCATGTCAACTGCCTTTTCGCGTATCGTCTTGTATCTCTTTTCAGTTGATCTACTGTTTCTTCCAAACTCCTTTCCAAGCGAAAATACGGAAAAAACTCTTTATATCCTAATGCTTGACCTGGTGTACTATCTTCTTGTAAACCTTCCTCTATCAATTGATGAACTTCCTGCAATAGTCCCTCGCGAATCATCTCATCAACCCGCCTATCTATACGCTCATACATCTCTTCTCGATCTCGAAGGAATCCGAGATATGTGACTCGGTACAACGGCGAAGCTTCTTTCGTACGCTTTTCCGCTTGGGACAGTGGGATTCCCGATTGTTGATATGCTTCAAGAGCTCTTATCACTCGTCGAGCATCGTTTGGATGCAATTTATGAGCGGAGTCTTTGTCAACTTCTAGGAGCTTATGCCACATGGCATTCGCCCCAATCACTTCATATTGCTTCAAAAGTTGGTTTCTCAAAGTATCGTCTCGATTGGCAGAGTGAAAATCGTAAGGTTCTAATGCAGCTTGAATATATAAGCCTGTTCCTCCAACGACAACGGGAAGGTGACCCCGATGATGGATCTCCGATATGGCTCTTCTGGCATCTTCTTGATATCGGGCAACCGAGTAGGGTTCATGGATTGTTACTAAGTCGATGCAATGATGAGGTATGATCAATTGTTCTTCTTTACTGACTTTTGCTGTTCCGATGTCCATCCCCTTATAGATCTGCATGGAATCTGCTGAAACGATTTCCCCTGTCAATGCCTTGGCAATCTGTATAGAAAGTGCAGTCTTGCCCACCCCGGTTGGTCCCAAAATACATAAAACCGGTTGCAACTGTTTAGGATTCACAATATATCACCCCATAAACAATATTGCTATACTTTCCTCCTACATATTCGTCTGCAGGATGTTTCAACCAAAAATCTGATTGCCTTCGCTCTTTGATGACAATCCGTTTCTTAGCAACCTTCTTCGCCATGGCGACCACATCAGGATGTAGCAATGACTTATTTCCATAATTGCGTATCCCTTCCATATGAACACTTCCTTCAACAGGGCGTATGAACATAGGGTCAAAGTATACAATATCTACGCTGCCTGTGTCAGCTTGTTCTAGATAAGCACCATGATTCATATGAAATAAATCAATCTTTTGACGAAGTTCTTTGGTCACAAAGCCAGTTTCGTCAATATAATGCAGCAACCCTTCAGAGGCCAAATAGTAAATTGGAGCAGAAGATTCCAGACCTATGATTCTTGCATGTGTATCTTGCAATGCAGAGGCTATGACATAAGAATCCGCACCGAATCCAAAAGTTGCGTCTAAAACCGTTTCGTGCCCTATTAAGGATAAGGCGTCCAATAAATAATCGTGTTTTCCCCTTTGTAATTGGAGCAGTCTCAAAGGAGCTAATCCCATATGATATCGAAGAATACTATGCTCGCTACGATAATAACATCCTTGTTGGTTTGCAACCAGCAAGGGAGACTCAAGTTCTTGTAGCAGTTGATGAATCGTTCTTCCATACCGCATGCGGAACCGCAATCCGTATTTATTGGCAACAAGGTTCGCATACTCTACATAGTCTGGCTTATCTACCGCAGGTACCACCCATGGTTGCTTCACGGTGTCACCCTATTAAAGTAACGATCTAAATCACCTAACCCAATCTTATAGTACGTTGGTCGACCATGTGGACATGTAGAGGCATCTTCACATCGACCCAGTTGGTCTATCAAGTCCATCATCTGTTGCTGAGGTAACCAGGAATTCGCCTTGACCGAGCCTTTACAGGACAAGGTTACCAACCTCTTTAATAACAGATCCGATTGTTGAGGAACCCGTTCTGTTTGTGCAAGCTCTAAAAATAAACGGCGATAATGTTCCTGATCTTGCATGGATACCAGTACCTGTGGTATTTCACGTACCAGTAAAGTCTGATTTCCAAAGTCTTCTATGAGAAAACCAAGAGCAGAAAAATCAGGGATTCGTTGCAAAATCCGATCGTATTCCGCTACACCATAATGTAGAGTAGTGGGTTCTAGCAACATTTGCCTTTGGATTTGACCCTGATTGAATTGTCTCTTCAACTGATGAAAAAGGATCCGCTCGGCCATAGCATGTTGGTCAAAAATCCAAAGTGAATCCGAGCTTTGTGCAAGAATAAACGTGCCAGCAAGCTGGCTGACGGGTCGCAATGGGGGAAATTGATTGGGTTCCGAAGTCGATACATAGAAAGCGCTATCTGGAAACTTTGAGGGGATTGGCTGAGGTGGCGTCTCAGGTTCAGGATCATTTTTTATTGGACGTGCATCGTGATAAAAGGTTTCTTGAACCACCTGATACTTCCAAGGGTTGGTCTGGACGGACCATTCTATCTTTGGTGGGGCTTTTAATGCAACATCCTCCGAAATCACAGGATTTAAGGCTTGCGTGACAGCCTTTTGAACCAATGCATACACTCTTCGATCTTCCTGAAAACGAACCTCTGTTTTCGCGGGATGCACATTCACATCGATGAGAGGTAATGGCACCTGCAACGATAAAACGAAAAATGGATACTTCCTTGGTTCCATACGCTGCCGATATGCTTCTTCTACCGCATGCTGGATAGATGTTGCGGTTGCATAACGTCCATTGATGATGAAATGGCTGTCACGGCGACTTGGCCTAGAAAATGTTGCTTTGCCAACCCAACCAGTTACGGTGTATTCTCCATCGGCATATTGAACCGGCAACAGCTGCTCCTTCATGGCTCTGCCATAGAGACTATGGATAACCGATAAAAGGTTCGCATCACCAGAGGTGTCTAAAACCAATTTATCGTCCCTAGTACATTGAAATGAGATTTCCGGTCGAGTCAGAGCTAAATGCATACACACTTGTAAAACATGACTCCCCTCGGTGACCGTGGACTTCATGAATTTCAAACGCGCCGGAGTATTGTAAAACAAGTTCTCCACCGTGATCCTAGTTCCTTTTGGAGCTGCAGATTCTTCCACTGTTGTTAACCCATTTTCTACCTTCACCAGCGTACCGGCCAAATCTTCTTCTCTTCTTGTGAGTAAACGGAATTTAGAAACCGAGGCAATGCTGGGCAAAGCCTCCCCTCTAAACCCTAGTGTGGCAATAGAAAAGAGATCTGCCTCATCACGAATTTTACTGGTCGCATGTCTTTCTAAGGCACGGGGAGCATCCAAAGCACTCATACCCGAACCGTTGTCTATCACCAGAATTCTTTCTAATCCACCTTGGTCGATTTCTATTTGAATAGAGGTTGCACCGGCATCGATTGCATTCTCCACAAGTTCTTTGACTACAGATGCCGGCCTTTCCACCACTTCGCCCGCAGCAATTTTGTTGGCAACATCCACCGGAAGAACTTGAATTCGCTGTTCCATAGTATCCTCTACTCCTTTCTTAACTTCACTTGTAATTGATGCATGAAGTTTAAAGCCTCTATGGGCGACATCGACATCACATCTGCAGATTTCAATTCTTTTAATATGGGGTGTTCCTCCGAAGCGTATAAGGGCAATTGTTCCTCTAGATTCGGAGGACTCCCTTTCCCTTTGTGTTCTTGTTTGAGCATCGCCTGTTCCTGAGACTCCAATTGCTTTAGTATTTCACGAGCTCTCCTTATTAAAGGACGCGGCAATCCTGCTAAACGTGCAACTTCTATACCATAACTTTTATCCATCCCACCCGGTACGATTCGATGTAAGAAAACAATATTCTCGTCTTTCCCCCGAACCGCGACCGAATAATTTCGTACTCCCTCCAGTAATTGCTCTAAATCGGTTAGTTCATGATAGTGAGTTGCAAATAATGTCCTTGCTCCCAGTATCTTTGGGTTTTGGATATGCTCAAGAGCCGCTCGCGCAATACTCATACCATCGAAGGTGCTCGTTCCACGACCAATTTCGTCCAAAATCAATAAGCTATTTTGTGTCGCAGAAGCTAAAATTTGACTAAGCTCCGTCATTTCAACCATGAAAGTAGATTGACCACCGGCTAAATCGTCTCCAGTGCCTACGCGGGTAAAGATTCGATCGACAATCCCTATTTCAGCAGACTCTGCAGGAACATAGGATCCCATCTGGGCCATCAGCACGATTAGTGCAGACATTCTTAAATAAGTACTTTTACCAGCCATATTCGGTCCTGTAATGATTAGGATGCGCTGCTGCTCCCGATCGATATTTAGGTCGTTAGGAATATACGGGTGGTTCTTTAGAGTTCTTTCTACCACGGGGTGACGGCCCTCTCTGATTCGAATTACCCCTCCTTGTTGAATGGAAGGTCGGCAATATCGATATCGGGTAGCAATTTCTGCTAAGGAAGCAAGACAGTCCAGCACCGAAAGATTCGCAGCAACTTTGAGGATATCCTCCCGAAAACTCGCAACCCAATCGCGCAACTCCATAAACAAGTCATATTCCAACTCAACGAGCTTCGTTTCCGCACCTAATATCGTCTCTTCTAATTCTTTCAAGCGTTGTGTGATGTACCGTTCACCATTGGTCAAAGTCTGCTTGCGAATATACGAGTCTGGCACATTCACTACCTGAGCTTTGCTCACCTCGATATAGTAGCCGAATACGCGATTATATCCCACTTTTAGTGTTCGTATTCCAGTTCGATCTCTCTCCTCTTTTTCCAATGCCAGGACCCAATCTTTACCCTCCGATGCTGCTTTCGATAATCGGTCCACTTCCGGGTGATACCCCAATCGGATCATTCCACCTTCTCTAACAGAAACAGGAGGTTCATCCACTATCGCTAAAGATATCCTTTCCTGTATTTTGAGCAAGTCTGGCATCGATGACAGTTGAGTTTGTACTAATGATGATTGAGCGGATGCCAAAATCCCTTTGATACTTGGAATCAACGATACTGTCTTATTCAACGCCGATAAATCCCTGGCATTGGCGGAACCGAAACTAATGCGACTTAACAATCGTTCTAAATCCGAAACTTTGGATAATTGCTCTTGTAAGGCCTCTCTCATATCAGGTTGTTCTACAAATTCTTGCACTGCAGTTAAGCGGTGCTCGATTTGGGCACGATGAGTTAGTGGTTGCAAGACCCACTGATGTAACAACCTCCCACCGGATGACGTTTTGGTTCGATCCATAACCCATAACAAAGAACCTTGATACTGATTATCACGCATGGTTTGTGTCAATTCCAAGCTCCGTCTAGTAGAGGTATCTAGGACCATGTGCCAATCCAGCTGATAAAACTCAGGTGACATCCAACGAATGCTCTGAAGTTTCGTCGTGTTCTCTACATACCAACGAAGAGCTTGACAAACTTCAGGTAAGCTTCCCTGTCTCACTTCAACAGGAATGGTATGAAAAAACTCCTCATCCCGCTGAATGGTTTCTTTTATGACTTTTTTCACTTCGCTTTGAAGTTGGGTTAGGTGAATATTCAAGGATTCGCAAAGCAGGATCAGTTCATCCAGCTCGCGATCGTGCCATGGGATTACCTCACTGGGATTCAGACGTGTGAGTTCGTTTTTCGCTTGTCTACCTGCATCTTCACCCTGATAAGTAGTACAGGAGAAGGCTCCTGTCGAAACATCCATCGCTGCAAGTGAAAAGGAAAGATCTTGCCAATCAATACATACAAGGTAATTGTTCCTTTTTTCCTCTAACAAAGGACTTAAGTTGGCCGTACCGGGAGTTACAATTCGAACAATGTCTCTTCTCACCAAACCTTTGGCTTCTTTTGGGTCCTCGACCTGTTCACAAATAGCCACTCGATACCCTTTTGCTACCAGTTTGCTGATATATGCTTCAGCAGCATGATAAGGCACTCCACACATGGGGACCCTTTCTTCCTGCCCTGCATCTCGCCCAGTCAAAGTGATATCCAGTACTTTTGAGATCTCGATGGCATCTTCAAAAAACATTTCATAAAAATCACCGAGCCGAAAGAAGAGGACGGCATCCGGATTCACTTCCTTCATTTGCAGATACTGCTGCATCATCGGCGTAAACGACTTGTTCATCGAAATCCCTCCAACCAAGTTTATTCCAAAACACCCGTCAAATGCCAGCTACTGGCCTTTTCAATACGGACACGAACCAGTTTACCAATCCATTGTGGGTCCGCAGCAAAATGTACTAGTTTATTTCCACCTGTACGCCCGGTTAGCATGCCTGAATCTTGCTTGCTGACACTTTCTACCAGAATTTCTACCGTCTGGCCTTCATATCCTTGATTCAGTTGTAAAGATATTTCTGCTTGGAGATCCATCAACCGTTGTATACGTTCTTGCTTCACTGCATAAGGTACTTGTTCCGCCATATCCGCTGCCGGGGTACCACTACGCTGACTATAGATAAACGTATAAGCGCTATCGAAGCGAACAGCCCGAACGACATCCAACGTGTCTTCAAAATCCTGTTCGGTTTCTCCGGGAAAACCAACGATAATATCTGTTGTGAAGGCTACTTTCGGAACCGCGTAGCGAATGCTTTCTGCCAGTGCTACATATTGCTCCTTTGTATATCCGCGATTCATTAACTGTAAAATTCGACTACTCCCCGATTGCATAGGTAAATGAAAATGTGGGCAGACATGCTCACAGGTAGCAAACGTCCGGATTAATTTTTCACTAACATCACGCGGATGAGAAGACATAAAGCGGATTCTTTGAATTCCTTCTACTGCATTAACCTGTTGTAGCAGATCGGAAAAATCGACCTGAGGTGTCAGCCCTTTCCCATAGGAGTTGACATTCTGCCCCAGTAGAGTAATCTCCTTGCATCCTTCTGCAACCAAACCTTGAATCTCTATAACAATATCTTTCGGATTTCTACTTCTCTCTCGTCCCCGCACATAAGGAACGATGCAATACGTGCAGAAATTATCACAGCCAAATGTGATGCTAACCGAGGCAACCGAAGGGGACAACCGCAATTTGGGTAACCCTTCCTGAGGTACATCATTGGTTTCCGTGATCTGAATCACTTTTCCTTTATGTTCCAATATTTTCAACAATAATTCTGGAAATTCATCTATATGGTGGGTACCAAATAAAATATCGATGTGTCTATAACTGCGGTTCAATTTCTCCACCACTTCAGGTCTTTGCACCATGCAACCTCCCAAAGCAACAATCAGATTTGGATGTTGTTCTTTGATGAACTTCAGCCGTCCCAAATGTCCTAGAACTCGATTCTCCGCGCTTTCACGGACACTGCACGTGTTTAAGATAACAATATCGGATTCCTCTGGTACCTCATGTTTCACAAAGCCCACCCGATCTAGTAATCCCGCTACCAGCTCCGCATCATTAAAACTCATTTGGCAGCCAAAGGTAAGAAAGCACATTCGAGGGGGCCTACCGTTCTGAAGAGAAAAATTTTCTGACCAGTCCTGTAAGGTATTTTGAATTTTGTTGTTTGACATAACAGTCTCCTTTTTTGTTCGAACAGTTAGAATGGACTCAAGCAAAAATAACTTGCCCATTATCTAAAAAAAGTGTATGATGTAGAGAGAAATTGTTAGATGCAGGTGATGGCATGAAAGTGATAAAAAGAGAGAAGACCTTCGATTTTGCTGCGTTCAACTTAGATCGCTTAATCGAATTAGTTGATATCTATGCACCACCTAAGGAAGAAACACCTATGGCAGACTTTATAGAACCCCTTCTTGCGAAATATTGTGAGTTTACGAATCGTGATGCCATAGGTAATGTATATGCCTTCCGCAGAGGTGACCCTTCGGCTCCCACTGTATTACTGAGCGCTCATCAGGATACGGTATTATATCCCCCTCAAGATAAATATTATATCGTTCAAAATGGTTATTTGCAACTGAATATCGATCTTTTGGAACGTGATCGATATACAGGAAACATCCGCTCCGTCGTTTTGGGTGGGGATGATCGTTGTGGGATTGAGATCATCCTTTCTATATTGGAAACCTATGACGGACCGCTGAACATCAAAATCATTTTATCCACACGAGAGGAAATCGGAGGAGAAGGAATCTCCGAAGTACGCCGTGATTTTTTTCAAGATATCCGTTTTGGCCTTGTCCTCGACCGGAAATTTAGTGGGGATATCGTTACCTCCATAGAACGACAGATGTTGTGTACCAAAAAACTCTATCAACATGTTCTGCAATCCGGTATTCGAACCAATGTAAAAGATCTCAGGGAAACCGTGGGTTCTTATTCCGATGCCTATTTCCTATCCAAGCGCCTGAAGGTGGACTGCGTAAATATTAGCGTCGGTTACTATCAGCCTCACACCTCATTAGAGCGCATCGATCTCTATGCCTTCAACAATTGTGTACGTTGGGTGAAAGAGATCCTGGAGTCCTATTCATGGAATGAATCATAGGGACTGCAAGAAATTGACTCAAAGGTGAGATAAACATGACCGATTACAATCAACCATTGAATATACAAGAGCGCTTACAAAAAGCCCATGAGTACTACTTGAACGCGAAAAGACCATGCTGTCCGAGCCCGTTTCCTGATTACATTCCCAGGCATCCCCTGTTGCAACAAATCAGTGGAATTCATCCAATCCCCTCTCCACCTATGCCCTTCTGGTGGTCAGAGAATGTGTTAAACGCCCCTCAATTAAAAAAATACGAGTGGTTAAAGGAAGTATTAGACACCGTGACTTGGACGGAACTCATTGAAGGCAAAATCACAGATAAAAAATTTAAAGAGTTTCGTATGGGTTGGTCACTAGATCAAAGAAAACTGGTGTCTTCCCCCAAAATTGGTGGCATGCTCAATGTAATCTTTCATATTGATCCTGAGCCTGTAAAGAAATATAAAAACCGAAGCGGAAAAGCGTCGCGCCTTCCTTTATGGTGGTATTGGATTTCACTTGAAGCGCGAAGTGCAGTGGACCATCATTTTAGTCGCTTTTTGGCAAAAACAACTCTTCAGGAGTTTAACGATGGGGAGTTTGCTGTAGATCGGCTGGAAAAGCTGAAAGAGCTGACAGAAAAGAAAATACCTAAAACCTCGAAAATTGAGGATTTTCTTTTTCAGATATTCTACGAATACCCAACCGTCTTAACCAAATTCAATCAACGAGGTGGCAAGACACTTTATACGATGAGAGTCACCATAGACCCTTACTCCATTGTCAGTATGAGCACCCGTTCCCCGCATTGGAGCAGTTGTCAGAACCCCATTCGTTTAGATACACATGAACAAAGCCATAAATTATGGGCGAACCTACTCGACAGTAATATGGCTTTATTGGAAATGATTAATCCAGATGAAGATGAGGAAAGCTCGCTCGTTGCTCGGGCTATTTTACGCATCGTCAGGGATCATAAACAGGATTTGCTTTATTTAGATTGTCTCTATGGAGAACGAGGTTATGTCACTTCTTTTGTCACGATAACACGCGAACTGGCGAAATCCATCGGATTGGTACCGGTATCCGGAAGAATGCTACCCTTCTACACCAGTTTCAACACCCCACTAAATGGTTATCCCACGGATTTCAAACATTACGAACCACCCTATTTGGATTTTGGCGAGTGGAAGAAGCAAAATGGGTTGTATCTATTTAGTGGTGAAGGTCATTACATCTATTCATTATGAGTTCACAAAAAAGAGGCAAACTTCAGCATTCGGCCGGAGTTGCCTCTTCATGTATAATGAACTAGTTTAATTCTTATTTTTCGTTGTTCCTTTGCTCCATGAGACGCTTATGAGAGAACGACAATAAAGAACGATCTTGACTATAAGTGATTAAGTCAAGAGCTTGCTCGTATGGGAAAAAGCCTCCTTCAGAAAACCCTTCTTCTCGATTAGCCTCAGTGAACTCTCCATCACTGGTCATTAAATACCATGTGATGCGATTACAAACGGGTCTACGACGCGATATTGAATAAAACTCATAGCTAGTTTGACCGGCTGGTTCAATAATATCGGCTGAAACACCAGCCTCATACTTCACTCTGGATACTGCCACTTCGTGTGCCAATTGGTCAGCGCGAATGACCCCTTTGGGAAATACCCACTCATCTTTTTCGTTTTTCAGTAAAAGAACCTTATCCTCATGAAAAACGACTCCACCGGCGCAATTTCGAATTAACATATGCGTCCTCTCCTTTGAGTTCATTTCATAGCTTCAAAGCTTATAAATAATGATTCCCTTTGAGGGAAAGTTTCTCCTTCTTTTCTGAAAAGATCCCTAGAGACTATTTCATTTCTTGCACAAGAACGTCTAATATATACGCATCCAGTGGTTTATCTTGGATTGTGACAATTTCTTCTTCGAGTCCTAATTGAATTTTGAAAAAATTGATTAGCAAATGATTTTTTATCACTTTGTGACAATCCAGATGTAATGGGACAAAATGAATTTGGATTTCATCAGAGCTTATATGCCCTTCTAATTTTTCGCGCAGATGATCCAGATTGAGCTGTTTAATGGGTTGTAACATGGCTTTCTCCACACCTAAATCATCCATCATCCATAGATGATTGCTGTAAAGTCTTCCCTCTTTTTTGTTGGCTGCCTTAAAAGGTTCTCGATTGGCTAACGCGGACATCACCCGGCGTACCGATTCTGCAGTAAATTCATCATCATAACTCAATTGATAGCTGTCCATCATAGTGACTTCTTGAATAAATAGATCTGCGATGCGTTCACGATCTTTTAAAGCGGTCCAAAAGAAATCCATGGCTTCTAACGTTTGTGTTTGAATTTTTACTACTTTCATAAAAAAAACCTCCCTACTATAGTGGTGAGTACTGCTATTTGTACCAAGGAAAGCCAAGGCATTCCTACCACGAATGCTTTATGCTGAGTTTTATGACGAAGAACCTCCATGGCTATCCAAGCTCCAAACGCTCCCCCCATCCAAGCGATTCTCCATAGCCATTTTTCAGGAATTCGAGATTGCTGAGAGATCGCCATTCTTTTATCGTAAGCAAATAGAACAAACTGCAAAATATTCATCCCAGCCCAGAAAATAAGAAGAAAACGGCTCGTCAGCGACACACAAAACCCCTCCGAATGTGCTAATTGAATGTTAGAAAAGGGATTCTTCGCTCAGGTGTGCAAACCCTTTCTATTGGTGTGTTTTTTTACGAAACTGATGACATCCGACAAAAACTGTGCTATGATGAACAAAAAGGAGGCGTTTATCATGGCTCTGATCACCACCACCGATATGTTTCGCAAGGCATATGAAGGGAAATATGCTGTTGGAGCATTTAACGTCAATAACATGGAAATCATTCAAGGAATTGTTGACGCAGCCAAAGAAGAACATTCACCCTTAATTTTGCAGGTTTCCGCGGGAGCTCGCAAATACGCGAAGCATGTGTATTTAATGAAACTGGTGGAGGCGGCAATTTTGGACAGCGGTTTAGACATTGCACTTCATCTAGACCATGGTGAAGATTATGAAATTTGTAAGGCATGCGTGGATGGCGGATTTACTTCTGTGATGATTGATGGATCAAAATACGATTTTGAAAAAAACATTGCGGTTACCAAACAAGTTGTCGATTACGCTCATAGCAAAGGGATACCTGTGGAAGGAGAACTTGGAAAGTTAGCCGGAATTGAAGATGATGTTAAAGTAAGCGGGAAAGATGCTACCTTTACCGATCCGGATCAAGCTGTGGAATTCGTGCAACGAACCGGTGTTGATTCCTTGGCCATTGCCATTGGAACGAGCCATGGGGCATACAAATTCAAAGGGGAACCTCGTCTAGATTTCAATCGTCTCCAGAAAATCTCTTCATTATTACCTGGATTTCCTATCGTCCTTCATGGTGCTTCAACCGTTCTACCCGAGTTTGTAGACATGTGTAATCAATTTGGAGGTGCTATTCAAGGTGCTCAAGGTGTTCCCGAAGAGATGTTACGTATGTCGACCACGATGGGTGTCTGCAAGATCAATATCGATACCGATTTGAGATTAGCAATGACCGCCTCCGTACGCAAACACTTACAGGAACATCCTTCGGATTTTGACCCGCGCCAATATCTATCTCCTGCAAGATCAGCGATTAAAGCCATGGTCGCCCGTAAAATTCGCTATGTTTTAGGTAGTAACAACAAGTTGGATTGAATTCACTACAACAAAGCCACTGACGAAGCTCCCTTTCGTCAGTGGCTTTGTTTAACTTAACTTAATTCGCTCGCCATGATAAGGTATTTTCACACCATGTCTGTGGGCCAGTGTCGCTGCCACATCAGAAAAGGAAGAACGGGTTCCCAGAGCTCCCCCTATTTGACTGGGACGATAGATGAGCAAAGGGACATATTCTCGGGTATGATCCGTTCCCGGCCAAGTTGGATCGGTGCCATGATCTGCTGTGATTATAAGCATATCGTCTTCTCTTAACAAATTCTGTAAAAGTGGCAACGTCTCATCGAAATCTTGTAACGCTTTGGCAAAGCCTGCAGGATTATTGCGATGACCCCATAGGGAATCAAATTCGACCAAATTTACAAACAGGAAACACTCTTGCAACTCGTTGCGTAAAATCTGCATGGTTCTTTCCAAGCCGTCTGCATTGCTTTTGGTCTTATAACCACGATATATACCTTCATTCACGTAGATGTCTTCAATTTTACCAACCGAGAATACTGGAATACTCTGTTCCTGGAAATGTGTTAACAGATGGGTGCCTATCGGAGACAAAGGATAATCATGCCGGTCCGCAGTTCGCTGATATGCTCCTGCTACACCCATAAAAGGACGAGCAATGATGCGGGCAATCTCATACTTCCCACGGCAAACTTTCCTAGCGATTTCACACCACTTATACAGAGTTTCTAGAGGGACCGTATCCATATGGGCTGCGATTTGCAGAACACTATCTGCCGATGTGTAGACAATGGGGAAACCCGTCGCTTGGTGTTCCTGGCCAAACCGTTCAATAATTTCCGTGCCACTAGCCGCACAATTCGCTAGGATCTTTGTATCAAACCCTGTCTCCAACATGTGGATTAGCTCCACAGGGAATCCCTCTGGATATACAGCAAATGGTTGATGTAAACGCATTCCTGCGAGTTCCCAATGCCCTGTAATGGTATCTTTACCCGGTGATTTCTCAGCCATTTTTCCATATAGAGCCAATGGTTTATCCACAGGTGCTACTCCTAGTATCGGAGTAATATGACCAAGTCCCCATTCTTGTAAATGAGGTAAAGAGAGTCCGCCAACGGCTTTGGCTACATGAGCAATGGTATTTGCTCCCTCATCTCCATAAAAAGCCGCATCGGGCAATGAACCACAACCAACACCATCTAGAACGATGAGTATGGACCTCACCGGACTCCCTCCCTTCCATCGCAACTAGGATTAGACTCGGGCTGCACCTGCCTTTAAGGCTTCTTCGTTCATGGGCATTAGGTTCTGTCGATGTGCTGGAAGCTTCTTTTTTAAAGTGTAGACGATGGATTCCACTTCTACTGCTTCAGTTGCTTTCAAAAACGCACCTAACATGACCATGTTCGCCACACGACTGCTTCCAATCTTGTCAGCAATTTCGTTTGCAGGAATCAAGATCTGCTTTATATCGGTTCTTGCACACGTTTGTTCGATGAGCGAGCTGTTTATCAGTAGGACTCCACCGGGACGAACCATGGGAGCGAATTTCTCAAAACTTTGTATGTTCATGACGATGGCTGCAGAGGGACTTAGTACGATAGGGCTTCCAATTTCCTCATCGGATACCACTACATTACAATTGGCGGTTCCCCCGCGCATTTCCGGGCCGTAAGATGGTAACCATGTTACTTTCTTGTTCTCTTTTAACCCGGCTTCCGTAATCAACTGTCCCATGAGCATGACACCTTGTCCCCCAAAACCGGCAATTACAATATCGTGAGTCATCTTATTTTACCTCCTCGGGTACTTTGAAGTCTTTCAAAGGATAATAAGGAATCATATTTCCTTCTAACCACTTTAAAGCTTCAATCGGACTCAATCCCCAATTGGTTGGACAAGTGGATAGAACTTCTACCATGGAAAACCCTAGGCCTTTTTGTTGTGCAATAAATGCTTGCTTAATCATTTTCTTGGCTTTCAAGACGTTTGCAGCATTATGCACCGATACTCGGCTGATTAAAGCGGTACTGTCTAAGGTAGCCAGCATTTCTGACATGCGAATCGGCTTTCCGGTCTGAGCTTCCTGACGTCCATAGGGTGATGTAGTGGTCTTCTGCTCTAGTAAACTGGTTGGAGCCATTTGTCCACCCGTCATACCATAAATGGCATTGTTCACAAAAATGACAGTGATATTTTCACCTCGATGAGCTGCATGAACAATCTCAGCGGTTCCTATCGAAGCCAAATCTCCATCCCCTTGATAGGAGAAAATTATCTGGTCGGGCAGAGCTCTTTTTAAGCCGGTTGCTACAGCCGGGGCTCTGCCATGGGCAGCTTGAACCATATCGCAATTGAAATAGTTATAGGCAAAAACGGAACAGCCGACCGGAGCAATTCCAATGGTTTTCCCGGCAATATCTAATTCATCCATGACTTCTGCGATAAGGCGATGGATAATACCATGGGTACAACCCGGACAATAGTGAGTGGTCACGTTGGTCAAGGATTTTGGTCTTTCAAACACGATGGCCATCTTATTTCACCTCTCCCATAAGTTTGATTAGTTCTGCAAGAATGTGTTTAGGTTCTGGAGCCATCCCTCCGGTTCGTCCATGGAAGGCCACCGGTTGGCGTCCATTCACCGCTAAACGTACATCTTCGACCATTTGTCCTGCACTCATCTCTACAACCAAAAATCCTTTGGCATGTGCGGCAACACGATCAAAAGCAATATGTGGGAAGGGGAACAAGGTGATGGGGCGAATCAAACCCACCGATAATCCTTGGGCCCGAGCCATATTAACCACCGTGCGCATGATTCGTGCAGTTGTACCATACCCAACCAAGAAGTATTCTGCATCCTCATGAAGAGTTTCATAGCGTACTTCGTTCAGTTCCATTTGATGGAATTTTTCTTGCAGGTTGATGTTGTGTTTTTCACATTCTTCAGCTTGAATGAATAAGGAATTCACCACATTGGGTTTTCTTTTGCCTTCTGTACCGGTTGTAGCCCATGATTTGTCGTACATTGCCGGTTCCTTTGGCTCGATAATGACCGGTTCCATCATTTGACCCAACATTCCATCTCCTAAAATCATCACAGGATTGCGATACTTTTCAGCCAAATCAAATGCTTCCATCGTGAGATTGACCATTTCTTGTATGGAAGATGGTGCCAAAACCAATAACTTATAGTCTCCGTGGCCACCACCTTTGGTGGCTTGGAAGTAATCACCTTGAGAAGGCTGAATGGTGCCTAATCCCGGACCCCCACGCATCATGTTGACCACGACACACGGAAGTTGAGAACCGACCATGTAAGAAATGCCTTCTTGTTTTAAACTAATGCCAGGACTGGAAGAAGAGGTCATGCAACGAACCCCTGCACTGGCAGCACCATAGACCATGTTAATCGCTGCCACTTCAC
>ERZ1645189.74-NODE-74-length-24465-cov-4.981729_pt1 | contig 24465 bp, 18 predicted proteins | sample MGYA00575350_ERZ1645189 | MGnify/ENA primary metagenome ERZ1645189 (study PRJEB40845, sample SAMN11283421) | freshwater sediment metagenome | isolation source: river sediment | host: Sediment | place: India: Jajmau, Kanpur | collected 2015-12-17 ...
GTAATCTACATTGTACTGTAGCGCAAGATGCAGATTCATCGAGTGGTAATAATCAATGTCCACATTATCAAAATTTCTCCACCTTGGCGTGCCAAAGAGGGTTATTTTATATCCGTCTCTTGTATTGATAAGATTAAGGTTTCTGAGTATATCAGAGACAAATGCCTCTGAGTTAGACAGGATAATGACTGAATTCTCCTTGCTTCTGTTAAGTTTAGAAACAAGCTGAGAATGAACAGATCTCCCCTTGAGAAGAGCATATGAGTAAAAAGTATACTGAATACCTTTTGAGTTTAAAATTGATCTGGTAATATTGACCTGCTCAGAGTTCTGGGTTCCCTCTTCACAGAAAAGAGCCACATGTGAATCCGGGAGAATATAAGAAATAAGCGCCTCCTGCTGGATTTCAACAGGTACGGAAACCTGCAGAAACTGCGGATTCCCCTCTACAAATTTATCGCTTGAAGGATCCATCGGAGAGATTAACGGAATCGCTTTTTCTCTTGTATAATCAAGCAGTCCGCTAATTTCATCTGCAAACACAGGCCCGATAACAAGTCCGGAACCGTCAATCCTGCCGGAAGATGCAATCAGCGAAGAATTCTGATACTCTTTGTTGTCAATAACCTTGAGTCTCAGGTTCATCCCTTTCTCCTTAGCATCATTGGCTGCAATCAGAAAACCCTGATAAAAATCAAGATAGTTGTTTGTTCCAGGATTCGCTTCATAGTTTCTGGCATTGAAAGGCAATATCAGGGATACAACATGATTATTAGCCACAGATTTAGAAAACAGACCTCTCTCATTACCTGCCGGATTATTATCAGACGGTACACTGTTATCTCCTTTACCGTCAGGAATAAGCAGGATCTCTCTTGGCCTGAGTTCAGAATCGGTCAGCTTGTTCAAAGCAACCAGTTCCTCTGCTGTTATTTTATATTTAAGCGCAATAGACTCAATAGTCTCATACCACCTTACTACATGCTGAGTATACTTTATCTCTTTTTTCTGCTCAGCTTCAGATGGCCTGTTCTCTTCTTGTGCCGGTGCTCCCGCTTTTCTGATCAATACAATATCACCGGCTTTCAATCCTCCCCTAAGGAGAGGATTGTCTGCGGTAATCTGGTTTACATCTGCATTATATGCCTTGGCAATAGAAAAGAGAGTCTGTCTCATTTCTACCTTATGCACAAAAAACTCCCCTTTTTCATTGCGGATAACCTCAGTTGAAACGGTTACAGGAGGAGGTGTGTACTGAGCCACGGCGTTTGCTCCCGTCAGAGAGAGAAGCGCCAGCAGTATAATGCGTAAATATCTCATAATCTGGCAAGCATATTGTTTATATTGGTTTCAATTCTTTCGAAGATGTCATCTCCGTACTGAGCCTTTTCAAACTTAACACCTGTTATGTGCTCGTACAGTTCAATGTATCTCTCCGAAATTGAATTGACAATCTCATCTGTCATTTCTGGAACTACCTGTCCCGGCTGGCCCGAAAAGTTATTCTCCATGAGCCATTCCCTTACGAACTCCTTTGAAAGCTGTCTCTGGGCAAGCCCCTTGTCAAAAAGCTCCTGATAGCTCTCCTTGTAGAAGTAGCGTGAAGAATCGGGTGTGTGAATCTCATCAATCAGATAAATGGTGTCACCCTTTTTTCCGAACTCATATTTAGTATCTACAAGAATCAGGCCCCTTGCTGCGGCAATCTCAGTTCCCCTTGCAAAAAGAGCCAGCGCGTACTCCTCAAGTTTATTGTATTCGGCCTCGTTTACAAGACCTTTTGAAATTATCTCTTCTCTTGAAATATCGGCATCGTGCTCTCCAATTTCTGCCTTGGTTGTAGGTGTTACTATTGGCTGAGGAAAAGCCTGATGCTCCTTCATTCCGTCAGGAATCTTAACTCCGCAGATCTCCCTTGCCCCCGCCTTGTATGCCCTCCATGAGCTGCCTGTAAGGTAAGCCCTCACAATCATCTCAACAGGATAACTTACACATTTGTGGCCCACAGTCACCATTGGATCCGGTGAGGCAATTTTCCAGTTTGGAACAATATCCTGAGTAAGGTCAAGAAATCTTGAAGCTATCTGATTAAGAACCTGTCCTTTGTAGGGAATTCCCTTGGGTAGCACAACATCAAATGCAGATATCCTGTCAGATGCAATCATCACCAGGTAATCATCACCAATGCTATAAACATCTCTCACTTTGCCGACATATTTGCCGGTCTGATTCTTGAAGCTGAATTCGGTTCTTGTAATTGCCTTCATTTTAGCGGGTTATTTTATGGTATTGTATAAATTTATAAGTTTATCAGAAAAGTTGCTCCATGAGAGCTTGACCTTCTCTTTTTCAATATTATCAATGAAAAATTTCTGTCTCTCTCCATTGAAAAATTCCACAATTGCTTCTGCGACAGGACGCGGAGCAGGCTCGCCAACTACAATGCCTGTCCCAGGTTCCTCTATTGCCTCCCTCAAACCACCAACATCTGTTGTTATCATAGGAACAGAAAAGTGAAGTGAAATTGCACTGATTCCACTCTGAGTTGCAGATCTGTACGGAAGAACACATACGTCGCAGGCAGAGAAGAACAGAGGCACCTCATTGTCAGAAATGTATCTGGTATGAAGGCTGATTCTCTCCCTGTTGGGTGAGGCATCAATAATAGCCTGGTACTTTCCGAAACTCTCGTACGGTTCCCCTGCAATCACAAGATTGTAGGAGTCGTCAAGAAGCGAAAATGCCTCGAGCAAAATGTCGAGGCCTTTATACTCCCTTATGAGTCCAAAGAAAAGCAGAGTCTTTTTTGATGGATCAAGGCCAAGAGCTTTAACGGCCTCCTCTCTTGGAATTCTCTCCCCGAAATGGTTGTAGAGGGGGTGGGGTGTGCTTATATATCTTGCATCTGGTTTAAACGAAAGTAAATCCTCGCCAACTGCGTCAGAAAGAACGATATATGCATCAGATGCACCAAGAAAATATCTTGTAAATGGTTTGTCAAAGAAACGCTGTTCATGAGGAACAACATTGTCAAGAATTGAGATAACCCTGGTATCTCTGTTCATATGCCTTCCAACATATCCCAGGGACGGTGCAAAATATGACATCCAGTACCTCATCAGAAGGAGGTCCGGTTGCCACTCTCTGATTTTACGGGCTGTGGAAATATAAGTAAGGGGGTTTGCAGTATCAAGCAGGGAGGTGCTTTCAATTCTGGCGGCAGTGTCACCCTTCTCCACCAGCTGTGTTTTGCCGGGAAAGAGAAGGGATGGATACTGTCTGCTGAAATTAAAGGCTCTTACTTCGTGAGTTTTGCTGAGTTCCCTGTAGATGTTTGCATTGAACTGAGCAATCCCACCTCTGTAAGGATAAAAGCAAGATAAGATTGCAATTTTCACAAAGATACTCTGTTAGTTCCCTTATTTCGTTTTAGTCTTGATATACTCTTCGTTAAGACCGGCAACAACCGAGCTTGTAATGTTGAGTGTTGAATCGGCCTGAAGTACCGTATTCATAGTAGCCGAAGAGTTGATGATGATAGCGAACTTTTTGTCCTCATTGTATTTTTTGAGGTAAGTGTTAAGAGCGTCCATAACTCTGTTGATAAGAACTCTCTCCTCTTCTGCCATCTCCATCTGCTTCTGCTGTCCGAGATTCTGAAGCTCCTGCTGACGTGCTGCAAGCTGCTGCTGCTGAGTCTCTGCCTGAGCGCGTGTAATAAGTCCTTTCTGAATTTTCTCTTCCCAGTCTTTGTAGTCACGTTCAAAAGCTCTTCCCTTTTTGCTAAGGTCGTCCTGAATAACCTGTGCTTTGCTCTCAAGTTCAGACTTAAGGTCGTTGAACATATCGTACTGATTCATCAAAGAGTCAATCTGAATGTATACAACGCTGCCTGATGGAGCAGCAACTCCTTCGCTGCCCGAATTCTTGGAAGAAGAACCGGAATTTGAAGTAAAGTGAAGGATGTAAAGAACTATAACCGCAGCGGCTAATACTGAATTCAGAATAATAGAGGCATTTTTCATTTTGTAGTTGTGTTTAAAACGCAAATATAATTAATAATTCTTTAATTGTCTAAGGTAGGCCTGTATGGTATTTTCCAGTCCAAGATAGATCGCGTCACATATAAGTGCATGACCTATTGAGACTTCGTCCAGCGTTGGAATTGCCCCGGCAAAATATCTCAGGTTTTCCAGATTCAGATCGTGACCGGCATTCAGTCCCAGACCGGCAGATTTAACCGCCCCGGCAGTCTTTATGTAGGGTTCAATAGCCCTCTCTCTGTCTGATGCATACCCGGATGCGTATGCCTCTGTGTAGAGTTCGACTCTGTCGCAACCGCTCTCGGCTGCATAAAATATCATTTCGGGAACGGGATCAACAAAAATTGAAGTTCTGATTCCGTTTGATTTAAATATCGAGACAACACTTTTCAGGTAAGCCAGATTCTTTTTTGTATCCCATCCACTGTTTGATGTTATAACATTGTGTGCGTCAGGCACAAGTGTAACCTGAGCCGGCATTACCTCCAGAACCAGGTTCATGAAACTGTCAACAGGATTACCTTCAATGTTAAACTCAGTTGTAAGAATACCCTTTAAATCTCTTGTGTCCTGATACCTTATATGTCGTTCATCCGGCCTTGGGTGAACGGTGATTCCCTGCGCTCCGTAACGCTCGCAGTCCAGTGCAGCCTTTAGTACGTCGGGAAGATTCCCTCCCCTGGCGTTTCTAAGGGTGGCAAATTTGTTTATATTTACGCTCAATTTTGTCATAATGGATACAAATTTACTTATTTTTGGCAACTTTTAGACAATTATCATGAAGATAGCAATATTTGCCAGAGATTTGGACAAACGCTGGCACGACAGACTCTGCTTCATAGTAAACGCACTCTCATACAGGGGTGCAGAACTCATATATTATGCGCCGTTCCACAGATGGGCAACGGAGCACCACAAGCTTGCCCTGCCCGCAGCGGGCCTCTTTGACAGCCACGAGACCATGCATCCTGACACAGACATATTTCTTTGCCTGGGAGGGGATGGAACTTTTCTGGAGTCTCTTACTTTTATCAGAGAGAAGAGTATCCCGGTAGTGGGAATTAACTTCGGTCACCTTGGATTCCTTACCAGTACAGATTCAGAGCCTAATCACTACTGGATAGAGAGAATCATAAACAAAGACTATAAAGTAGAAAAAAGAGGCTTACTTAAAATTGTTTCAGGTAATTATATAAACGGGCTTTATCCCTATGCACTCAATGAGGTGTCTGTGCAGAGGCAGGATCCGTCAATGCTTTCAGTTAAGCTGACTGTGGACGGAACGGAGCTCCCTCCTTACTGGTCAGACGGGCTCGTAATTGCCACTCCCACCGGCTCAACCGCATATTCACTCAGCATAGGCGGGCCAATCATGATGCCATCTTCAAAAGCATTTATAATTGCACCTATTGCTCCGCATAACCTGAACATAAGGCCTCTTGTGGTTTCGGACGAATCGGTTATTGAGGTAACTGTTACATCAAGGCGCTCAGGTGCTGTTCTAAGCCTTGACAACAGATCGATAATAATTTCCTCGGGTGATAAATTCACCGTGACAAAAGCAGAGATAGAACTTAATTACATATCACTCACCAGTAACAACTTCATAGAGGCGCTCAAGGAGAAATTGTTCTGGGGTGAGGACAGAAGGAATTCATAAAAACAAGAAATAATCAGATGATGGGAAGAGTACCCGAACATGTAACCATAATAATGGACGGTAACGGCAGATGGGCAAAAAAACAGGGACTTAAAAGAGTCTTTGGCCACAAAGCCGGTGTGGAGTCAGTAAGGCAGGCAACAGAATTTGCTGCAGAAAAAGGTGTGAAATACCTTAGTCTGTTCGCCTTTTCTGAGGAGAACTGGAGCAGGCCGCAGGAAGAGGTAAGCGCTCTGATGGAGCTTATGGTTGATGCCATTCTGAAAGAGACACCCACCCTTGTTAAAAATAATGTAAAATTTAGAGTGCTTGGGGATTTGACAAAACTACCCCGGAGAGTACTGGACAAAATTGCTTCAGCAGAGACAACCACGGGAAGTAATACGGGTCTTTGTCTGATAGTATTCCTAAGTTACAGCGGGAAATGGGATATAACCAATGCTTTTGAAAAGTATGTTAATGAGGAGGCTGCGAAAGCAAGCGCAAGCGGAGAGCCTTTTGTATTCAGGCCCGAACAGGCAAAAATTGAGAGTTATCTTTCAACAGCAGGCATACCTGATCCGGATCTTTTAATACGCACCAGCGGGGAGCAGAGAATCAGCAATTACCTGCTCTGGCAGACAGCATACACAGAATTTTATTTTCCGGAGGTCCTTTGGCCCGATTTTCGCAAAACTGACTTTCAGGATGCGCTTGACGTTTATGCAGCCCGGGAACGCAGATACGGAAAGACCGGTGAACAAGTTAATAATCTATAATTAATTGGACCTTGAATTCAAATAAAAACCTATATTTGCAGTTTCACAGACAGAGTGTGCAAATGAAGTCGCTTTCACTATTTTTATTATTAGCTTTATTATCACCCCTTAGGGTATTTGCTCAAGAAAATGCAAAGGAGAAAAATATCGTTGTTGATTACAACCAACCCAAAAACTACATCATAGGAGGGATTGATGTTACCGGAATACAGTATCTCGGTAAGGAGCAGATTCTCTCTCTTACCGGTCTGAATGTAGGTGACAGGATAACAATCCCGGGTGAGGATCTCTCTGCAATTATCAAAAGAATTTATCTGCAGCGCTACTTTTCAGATGTAGCTCTCTTTATTGATTCGGTTCAGCAGGATACAGCATTCATTAGACTCCACCTTCAGGAGAGACCGCGTGTTTCCAGATGGGAATTCGAAGGCATCAAATCAGGTGAGCGTTCAGATTTGAACGACAAGCTTAAACTCCGCAGAGGAAGTGAGCTTTCTGAGTATATCATAAATTCTACTTCTGAAATTATCAGAAAATTTTATGTCGAGAAGGGATTCCTTCAGACAGAGGTTAATGTTTTGCAGGAGCAGGATACTCTTATCAAGAATGCAGTTAAGGTAACCTTTAAGGTTGACCGGAAAGCCAAAGTAAAAGTTAAAAGGATAACTTTTGAAGGCAACAACAATGTAAAGGATTCCAAACTGGCTTCAAAAATGAAGAAAACCAAGGATATGAGAATCCTTAATTTCTTCAGTACAAAGAAATTTAATGAAAAAGAGTACCCTAACGACAAAAGGCTGCTTCTTCAGGCTTACAGCGAAAGAGGCTACAGAGATGCCAAGATTGTTAAGGACTCAATCTACTATATCGAAGAGGGAAGAATGGGAATCCACTTCGTTATTGACGAGGGAAAGAAATATTACTTCAGAGATATTACCTGGACCGGAAACTCACTGTACTCTGCAAATCAGCTGAATACAATCCTTAAGATTGGCAAGGGAGATGTATATGATGTTGTCTCTATGGAGAAGAGACTATTTGAAGCAGAGGAGGGTAACGTTTCAAAACTCTATCGTGACAACGGATATCTCTTCTTTAATCTCACACCTGTTGAGGTGCGTATAGACGGAGATTCAGTGGATGTAGAGATGAGAATGGTTGAGGGCAAACCTGCAACTTTCAACAGAATCGTAATTAACGGTAATAATATCACCAACGAAAAAGTTGTCCGCAGGCAGCTGTGGACAAAACCGGGATATCTCTTCAGTCAGACCGAACTTGAGAGATCTCTCCGTGACCTTGCTTCAATGGGTCACTTCGATCCTGAAAAGATAATGTCACCAACCGGTTACAATATACTTCCAAACTACAACGCAAATACTGTAGACGTATCCTATAATGTTGAGGAGAAACCAAACAGCCAGCTTGAACTAGCCGGCGGATGGGGTGGTAACACATTCGTTGGAACTCTTGGATTGAGTTTCAATAACTTCTCAATAGGAAGAGTTTTCAAAAAGAGCTCATGGCGTCCGGTACCACTTGGAGATGGTCAGCAGTTTTCACTCCGTTTCCAGACAAACGGTACTTACTATACTGCATTTTCACTTAACTTCAACGAGCCGTGGCTAACAGGTAAAAAGCCAACCTCCCTGAATATTTCTGCATACTATACAAGACAGACAAACTCTTACTACTTCTACCAGAACTCAGGACAGAGCATGGAGGTTTATGGTTTGGGTGCAGGTATTGGAACAAGACTTAAATGGCCGGATAACTGGTTCGTCTTCTATAACGAACTAAGCTGGCAGACATATAAACTCACAGACTGGCAGTACTACTTCCTCTTTACTGATGGTATTTCAAACAACATCAGCTGGAAGTTCCGCCTTTCAAGAACATCTACAGACCAGACTATCTACCCGAGAAAGGGTTCTGATTTCCAGCTGGGATTGCAGATTACTCCTCCATATTCTGCATTCAGACCAAAGGATACAGACTATGAGAGCATGACAGATGCAGAGAGATACAAGTGGATTGAGTACCACAAATGGACATTCAAGGGAGCATTATACACTCCGATTATTGGTGACCTTGTGCTCATGACAAGAGCGCAGTTCGGATACCTTGGTTATTACAACAGAAATCTGGGATATTCACCATTTGAAGGATTTATTGTAGGTGGGGACGGTATGTCGGGATATAATACTTACGGTTCTGAAATGATTGGACTGAGAGGCTATCCCAACAACTCGCTTACTCCAAGAAAAGATAACGGCTATATGGGTAATGTTTACGACAAGTTTACAGTTGAGCTTCGCTACCCTCTTGTTCTCCAGCCGCAGTCAACAATTTATGCACTCATCTTCCTCGAGGGTGGTAACTCATGGGCAGATATCAAGGATTTCAATCCATTCCAGATTAAACGGTCGGCAGGTGTGGGCGTAAGAGTACTCCTTCCAATAGTTGGTATGCTTGGAATCGACTGGGCTTACGGATTTGATCCGGTACAGGATAAGGCAAAGGGAGGAAGCCAGTTCCACTTTGTCATTGGACAGCAGTTTTAATTTATAAATATCGATTGATATGAAACGTTTACTGATTGTACTTACATTAATTCTTGCCACGGCTTTTACTGCCGGCGCACAGACTTACGGTTACCTGGATACTAAAAAGATTCTCGACAAAATGCCTGAATATATAGCTGCTCAGGCTCATCTTGACCAGCTGAGCGAAGGTTATAAGGCAGAGATTGATGAGCAGATGAAAAGAGTTGAAGATATGTTCAACAGGTATCAGCTGGAGAAACCCAGACTTGGTGAAAGCCAGCGTATGATGCGTGAGAATGAAATCATAGCACTCGAGAGAGATGTTAAGGAGAAACAAAGACTCATTTTTGGTCAGGATGGCTCACTTTCTAAAATGACAGAAGAGAAAATGGCTCCAATCAGAACAAAGGTTCAGAAAGCTGTTGAGGCAGTTGCTGCCGAGACAGGTTCCGGAATAATCTTTGACCTGGCCCTTACTCAGGGTGTTATATTCACAAATCCAAGATTTGACCTGACAGACAGAGTTCTCAGAAAACTAAACCTGAAATAATAAAACCAATAAATAACAATAATCTTTTTATGAAACATTTATCAAAATTTCTTCTGGCCCTGTTTGTTGTGGTTTCAGCCTCAGCTTCGGCTCAGACATTTAAATTTGGCCATCTCAATTCACAGGAGCTGGTTGCTTTAATGCCTGACAGAGACAGTGCTGCCGCAAAGCTCGAAAAGTATGCTGCAGACCTGAATGAAACTATGGAAGCAATGCAAGTGGAGTTCAATACAAAGCTTAATACATATCAGCAAAAGCAGGCTACATGGACTGCAGTTGTGCTGGAAGCTAAACAAAAAGAGCTTCAGGAGATACAGACAAGACTTGAGCAATTCCAGCAAAATGCAGGTCAGGAGTATCAGGCTATGCAGGGTCAGCTGCTTTCTCCGGTTTACAAAAAAGCTAATGATGCTATTCAGAAAATCGGAAAAGAGAAGGGCTTTACTTACATTTTTGACCTGTCAGTTGGTTCAATTCCATACTTCAACGCAGAGATGAGCATAGATGTTCTTCCTCTTGCAAAAGCAGAACTTGGAATTCCTGCAGACAAAAAACTGCCTGTACAGCAGCCTCAAACACCTGTACAAAAATAGTTCAACTAAGGAATTATTTTTATAACTTTACAATCGCCTTGCTTAAAAGCAGGGCGATTGTTTCATTTAATGTATGGAAGAGCGAAAAAAAATCGGGAGGACAATCGGCATTTTTGATTCCGGCGTTGGAGGATTGTCTGTCTGGAGAGAGTTGTTGAAAATTTTGCCGGGAACCAGAATGATCTATGTGTCTGACAGTGCCTACTGTCCTTACGGACCAAGGCCTCAAAAAGAAATTGTCGCAAGGTCAAAGGCCATATCGGCCTTTTTAATATCTCAGGGAGCAGATGTTATTGTTGTTGCCTGCAATACTGCAACGGCGGCGTCAATTGAGGTGCTCAGGGAGTCATTCAGCATACCCTTTATTGGAATGGAGCCGGCAGTCAAACCGGCTGCGCTTAACTCCAGAACCGGAGTGATAGGAGTGCTTGCCACTCAGGGTACCTTCAGGGGGAGACTTTACAATAAAACCAGAAAAGAGTACGCTTCGGATATTGAGGTGATTGAACAAATTGGCTCCGGTTTGGTTGAACTGGTAGAAGAGGGCAGGACTACAGGAGATGAGCCGGCAAGGCTTATATCAAAATATGTTATACCAATGGTTCAGAAAGGAGCAGATCATATTGTGCTTGGCTGTACTCACTATCCTTTTCTGAAGGATGAGATTGCCAGGATTGCAGGTGATGGGGTAACAATTGTTGATCCGGCACCGGCAGTTGCAAAACATACTCTTGAATTGATTGGTGAGATGGGTTTTGAAAATGGAGGAATTGCTCCGGAGTATGAACAGACTATGTTTTATTCAACAGGTTCTGCAGAGAATCTGATAAGAGTAGCCAGAAAAATATTGCCTTCAATTCCTGAAGGCTTTTTTGAAGAGAAAACTATTTAAACTTGAACTTAAATTATGAAAACTGAACTTTTGTTTTATCTGGTGCCAGTAGCCTCGCTTATTGCACTGGGATTTGCATGGTACTTTTTCCGCGAGATGATGAAAGAGAGCGAAGGGACTCCGCGTATGAAGGAGATTGCAGCCTATGTGAGACAGGGAGCAATGGCTTATCTCAGACAACAATACAAAGTAGTAACTATTGTTTTTGTTGTTCTTTCACTCTTTTTTGTAGTTCTTGCCTATGGATTCGGAGTACAGAATCCGTGGGTGCCGTTCGCCTTTCTCACAGGAGGATTCTTCTCCGGGCTGGCCGGCTTTATTGGAATGAAGACAGCTACCTATGCATCTGCAAGGACTGCAAATGCAGCCAGAAGATCACTAAACAGCGGGCTCAAGCTTGCTTTCCGTTCTGGAGCGGTAATGGGTCTCGTTGTTGTTGGACTAGGTCTGCTGGATATTTCTCTGTGGTATATGCTGCTTGATTTTTTCATTGAGGCTACAGATGGTCAGAAGCTAATTATTATAACCACCACCATGCTTACATTTGGAATGGGGGCCTCAACCCAGGCTCTCTTTGCCAGAGTTGGAGGAGGTATCTATACCAAAGCTGCCGATGTTGGGGCTGACCTTGTGGGCAAGGTTGAGGCTAATATCCCTGAGGATGACCCGAGGAATCCTGCAACTATTGCAGATAATGTGGGTGATAACGTAGGTGATGTTGCCGGTATGGGAGCAGACCTTTATGAGTCTTATTGCGGGTCAATCCTGGCAACAGCAGCGCTGGGAGCCTCGGCATTCTATATTAATCCGGAGTTTCAGCTTAAAGCAGTGTTTGCTCCAATGCTTATTGCAGCTGTGGGAATTCTACTCTCTGTGATTGGAATCTTCATGGTAAGAACAAAAGAGGGTGCCGGGATGAAGGAGTTGCTCAGATCCCTGGGAGTAGGGGTTAATTTCAGTTCACTTCTCATTGCACTGGCTACATTTGGAATTATGTACACACTGCAGCTTGAGAACTGGGTTGGTATCTCTTTCTCAGTTGTTACGGGTCTTCTGGCAGGAATTATTATTGGCCAGTCTACAGAGTATTATACCTCACATTCTTATAAGCCAACAAGGAGAATATCTGAAAGTTCACAAACCGGCCCTGCAACAGTTATTATATCCGGAATTGGATTAGGAATGATCTCAACAGCAATCCCTGTTCTGACAATTGGAGTTGCAATTATTATGGCATTTCTGAGTGCAATTAACTTTGATGTTGCTAACATGCTTACAGCTCAGAATCTCAGTATGGGCCTCTATGGTATTGGTATTGCTGCTGTTGGTATGCTCTCAACCCTTGGTATAACTCTGGCAACAGATGCGTATGGTCCAATTGCAGACAATGCAGGAGGTAATGCACAAATGAGTGAACTTGAGCCTGAGGTGAGACAGCGTACAGATATTCTGGATGCTCTTGGCAACACAACTGCAGCTACAGGCAAGGGATTTGCAATTGGTTCGGCAGCACTGACCGCACTTGCACTTCTTGCATCTTATATTGAGGAGGTTAAAATTGGCCTTGCTCACATTGGTCAGACAACAATTGAAGTAGCCGGGAAAACAGTAGAGGTTGCAACAGCAACTATTCCGGATTTCATGGCATACTACAATGTATCGCTAATGAATCCAAAAGTTCTTGTTGGAATGTTTTTTGGTTCTATGATGGCGTTTCTCTTTACAGGCCTTACCATGAATGCGGTAGGCAGAGCTGCTCAGAAAATGGTTGAAGAGGTGCGCAGACAGTTTCGCGAAATCAAAGGAATTCTGGAAGGGAAAGCTACTCCGGATTATGCCAGATGTGTGGAGATTTCTACCAGAGGGGCTCAGCGGGAAATGCTGTTTCCTTCAATACTGGCTATTGTTGCTCCTGTAATTACCGGAATTGTTTTTGGTGTTGCAGGCGTTATGGGGCTTCTTGTAGGAGGATTAGCCGCAGGATTTGTACTTGCTGTATTTATGGCCAATTCAGGCGGCGCCTGGGATAATGCCAAAAAGTATGTAGAAGAGGGCAATTTTGGCGGAAAAGGATCATCTTCTCATAAAGCTACAATAGTTGGCGATACCGTAGGAGACCCTTTCAAGGATACTTCCGGTCCTTCGTTAAATATCCTGATTAAACTCATGAGTATGGTCTCAATAGTTATGGCGGGTCTTACAGTAGCTTTCAGCATAATGTAAACGGATATTATAAAGAGATTACCGCTTAGTTTATAAGCAGATGAAAAACAAAAGGAGCTGCCCCACAGGCAGCTCCTTCGTTTGTTTTATAAGAGAAAGTCTCTGAATTATTTGATTCCGAGGTACTCTTTCAGGAATGGCTCAAGTTCCTCTTCAGAAACCTTACGTTTGATAATTTTTCCTTCGCTGTCAAGGAAAATGTTCTGAGGAATATATTTCACATGATAAAGCTTGGCAGCGGCACTGTTCCAGTACTGGAGGTCAGAAACCTGTGTCCATGTAAGTTTATCATCTTTAATTGCCTTATTCCAGAGTTCTGCATCCTTGTCAAGAGAAACGCCAAAGATACCGAATCCATCCTTGCTGTATTTGTTGTAGATTGAGACAAGGGTTGGGTTGAAACGGCGGCATGGTCCGCACCATCCTGCCCAGAAATCAATCATGGTAATCTTGTTCTTTGGATATACAGATGATAGAGCGATTGGATTTCCCTGAGGGTCGTTCATAGTGAAGTCAGGAGCAACCATACCAGGCTGAAGTGCTTTCAGAGAAGCAATGCTCTCTTCGATAACACCAATATATCTGTTTCCGGTAAACTCAGGAAGCGCTTTAAAAGCAGCTACTTTAGCCTCCATCTCCTCGATAGTATAGTCTTCAACTTTTTGTGCAAGCTGAATAATTGTATAGAAAGAGTTTGGGTTAACAGCAAAGAAAACTGAATCAATTGCATTTGATTCTTTCTGCATTTGGTTGTAAACAGCTATTATCTCATCTTTTCTCTCTTTTGTGGTTGCAGGCTCACTGTATTCACGCATTAGTGAGTCAATGCCGAATTTTGCAGCAACCTCTTCGTGTTGTTTTCTGAGAGCAGATACAAGATCATTGGTAACACCGCCGGTTACCTTTGCATTGGCAAAATCTTCTGCAGCAGCTTCTATAACGATTGGTGAGTTATCAAGGAAAAACTGAATTCTTCCTTCAATACCCTCAATTGTGATTGAGTAGTTTTCAGGAGTTACAACTTTGCCTTCAAATTTGAACTTACCATCAACCAGGTCGGCTGTGTCAGAAATTGGTTCGGTTCTCGAGAAATTAGTGAGGTAAACTTTACCCGCTGCGACATTCTCGCCTGTAATCGTACCATCGATGGTGTAGCCTTCGTGTTTGGCCTGGCATGCGAAAAGTCCTAATACTGCAGCAAAAAGAAGAAATTTTTTCATTTTGAGTTAATTAAGGTTTGTTATTATTTATGGAATCTTATTATTGTTGTTTTGTGCAATCTTCAATGGTGACCGCTTCGTAAGAGTCAAGAAACCACTCTTTGTATTTCATATATCCAGCAGCATTGCGTTTTGCAGATTCACCAATCTGTTCCGACCCCTCTTTTACCATTTTAGCAGGAATTCCCGCATAAACACCCGGATCCAGTTTAGCATTGCTTAAAACAACAGCACCTGCCGCAATTATTGTATTGTCGGGAATCTCTGCGTTGTCCATCAGTATCGCTCCCATACCTACAAGAACATTGCTGCCAACACTGGCTCCATGAACAATAGCATTGTGTCCCACTGATACATCGTCGCCAATTTCCACTACTGATTTCTTGTGAAGTGTGTGAAGAACTGCTCCGTCCTGAATATTAACCCTGTTCCCTATCCTGATTGGATTTACATCGCCTCTGAGCACAGCTCCGTACCAAATGCTGCAATCGTCACCAATTACCACATCTCCTACAATTGCTGCATTTTCTGCAATGAAACAGTTTTTACCGATTTTTGGAGTTACTCCGTTGAGTTTTCTAAGTATAGCCATAATTATATAAGAGATACAAATATATTAATTATAACAATTCTTTGCGGTTAATGTTGTTGTTTTTTCGATAAAAAATATTAATATGAAGAATTACTATATATGTACATTCTTATTTTAATCTATAAGAATACAGGTGCAAATTCCTTAATATTTATCAATAAAACGCATTTTTTTCATAATAGATTAAAATTTATCCAAAAAAGGTTTTTTGGTTGAGAATAATGTATAAATTTGTCAAGTTTTTGAAAAGAGATAATTCAAAGCCAAAAGCTTATATAAATTTCATTTTTTATGCAACACAAGGTGATTGATACTAAGGAGGTTGTAATCCGTTTTACAGGTGACTCAGGAGACGGAATGCAGTTGACAGGAACTCTGTTTGCCGATGCATCTGCGCTATTCGGAAATGACATTTCGACATTCCCGGATTTCCCGGCAGAAATCAGGGCACCTCAAGGTACCGTTTCAGGAGTTTCGGGATTCCAGGTTAACATTGGCAGCGGTGAGATTAAGACACCGGGCGATTTTTGCGACGTTCTTGTTGCAATGAATCCGGCAGCACTAAGGTCTAATGCAAAGTGGACCAAAAGTACTTCCACAATAATTCTGGATTCAGATACTTTTGATGAGAAGGGTATTGCAAAAGCGGGTTTCAAGACTATGGACCCTGTTACAGAACTCAAGATTCAGGACAGGAACATCATATTTGCAGCTATTACATCTCTTACAAAAGAGAGTCTTAAAGAGAGCGGCCTTGATCCTAAAATGATTGTGCGTTCAAAGAATATGTTCACTCTGGGCATGTGTTACTACATGTTTAACAGACCCATGAACTTTACTTTTGAATATATTGAGAAAAAGTTCAAAAAGAATCCGGCACTTGTTGAGGCAAATAAGAAGGTTCTTCAGGACGGATTCAACTATGCGGGAAATATTCATGCTATTCCTAATACATACAGTATTCAGCCTGCAAAGTACGAAAAAGGGATATACAGAAACATAAACGGAAACCAGGCAACTGCATGGGGACTGCTTGCTGCATCCGAGAAGTCAGGAAGACCACTCTTCTGTGGTTCTTATCCTATCACTCCTGCTACAAGTATTCTGGAAGAGCTTGCAAAGCACAAAGAACTTAATGCTAAAACACTTCAGTGTGAAGATGAAATTGCAGGTATCTGTACTTCAATTGGTGCAGCTTATGCAGGCAGTTTTGCTGTAACTACTACTTCTGGTCCAGGTCTCTCTCTTAAGTCTGAGGCACTTGGGCTTGCAATGATTACTGAACTTCCACTTGTAATAGTTGATGTTCAGAGGGGTGGCCCTTCAACAGGTATACCTACCAAAACAGAGCAGACAGACCTTAACCAGGCACTTTACGGAAGAAACGGAGAGTGTCCTATAGCGGTAATTGCTGCACACTCACCATCACACTGCTTTGATGCAGCATTCTATTCAGGAAAGTTTGCAATGGAGCACATGATGCCTGTTATGCTTCTTACAGAGGGTTTCCTCGGAAACGGTTCTGAGCCATGGAAAATTCCATCAATGAGCGATTATCCTTCAATTACTCCTCCGGTACTTGACAAACCAGATGAGGTTCCTTACTGGCCATTCAAGAGAGATGAAGAGAGACTTGCAAGAAGATGGGCTCTTCCGGGAACAGTTGGTCTTGAGCACAGAGTAGGAGGTCTTGAGAAGAATAACGATGGTACGGTATCTTCAGATCCGCTGGTTCACGAAAGAATGGTTGCGGAGAGAGCAGAAAAGGTTGCAAGACTTGCAAACTACATTCCGGACCAGAAAGTTATAGGAGATGAGAGCGGAGATGTTCTTATTGTTGGATGGGGAGGAACTTACGGACACCTCTATACAGCAGTTAAGGAACTTCACGCAGAAGGCAAAAAGGTTAGTCTGGCTCACTTTGACTATATCTTCCCGCTCCCTAAAAACACTGCAGATATCTTTGGAAAATTCAAAAAGATTATCGTATGTGAACTCAACAGCGGTCAGTTTGCAAACTACCTCAGAACTCAGCATCAACAATTCAGTTACCACCAGTGCAACAAAGTACAGGGTCAGCCTTTCATCGTAAAGGAGATTGTAGATGCAGTAAATGCAATTCTTTAAACTTAATAACCAGAAAATTTTCCAGAGATGAAATATACACCACAAGATTTCAAAAGTAATCAGGAGGTTAAATGGTGCCCGGGCTGTGGCGACCATGCAATTCTGGCTTCGGTTCAGAGAGCTATGCCTGAGATTTGTGAATCCCTTAACTATACAAAAGAGAGATTTGTATTTGTTTCGGGTATCGGCTGTTCATCGCGTTTTCCTTACTACATGGATACTTACGGTTTTCACGGTATCCACGGCCGCGCTTCGGCAATTGCCACAGGCGTTAAAGTTGCCAACCCTACACTTACTGTATGGCAGGTGACCGGTGACGGTGACGCGCTTGCAATCGGAGGTAACCACTTTATTCACGCAGTGCGCAGAAACATTGACATTAACATTATATTGTTCAACAACCAGATATATGGTCTTACCAAAGGTCAGTACTCACCTACTTCCAAACTGGGTATGGTGACAAAAACCTCACCATATGGTACTGTTGAACACCCTTTCAACCCGGGTGCACTTGTACTTGGTTCAAGAGGAACATTCTTCGCAAGAAGTCTTGATGTAGAGCTTAAACTTACACAGGACATTATGGTGGAGTCTGCAAAACATGACGGTACCGCAGTTACAGAGGTTCTGGTAAACTGTGTTATTTTCAATGACAAAACTCACTTCAATCTCGTTGACCGCGAAAACAGGGCAGACAGAGTAATTGTCCTCAAGCACGGCGAGCCTATGATCTTTGGTAAAGACAGGGACAAAGGCCTTATGCTTGACGGTATCAAACTTAAAGTTGTGAAAATAGGGGAGAACGGCATTACAGAAAAGGACATCCTTGTGCATGATGCAAAAGAGGAGAATCCGGGCCTTCACTCTATGCTTATTGATATGAAATTCCCTGAATATCCCGTTGCACTGGGAGTTATCCGTGCCGTTAAGGACTCAACCTATGACGACAATGTGAGAGACCAGCTTGCAGAGGTAAGGGAGAAGTCAAAAATCAAAACTATGGACGATCTGCTTATGAGCGGAGCTACATGGGAAGTAAAGTAATTCTGAACGTTTCTATAACAACTAATAACTTTTAAATAATATTCTATCATGAGAGTAGCAGATGTAATGGCCAAACTCGAAAAGAAATACGGCCATGAAAAAGAGTACTTGCAGGCAGTACACGAGGTTCTCGAGTCAATCGAAGAGATCTACAACCAGCATCCAGAATTCGAAAAGGCAAAAATTATCGAGAGACTTGTTGAGCCGGATCGTATCTTCACTTTCCGCGTAACCTGGCAGGACGACAAGGGCGAGGTACAAACAAACCTCGGTTACAGGGTTCAGTTCAATAACGCAATTGGCCCTTACAAAGGCGGATTCCGTTTCCACCCTTCGGTTACCCCTTCAATCCTTAAGTTCCTCGGATTTGAGCAGACTTACAAGAACGCACTTACTACACTTCCTATGGGTGGTGGTAAAGGTGGTTCAGACTTCGATCCAAAAGGCAAATCAGATGCAGAGGTTATGCGTTTCTGCCAGGCTTTTATTACTGAGCTTTGGCGTCACCTTGGCCCTGATACCGATGTACCTGCAGGTGACATTGGAGTTGGTGGTCGTGAAGTTGGCTACATGTTTGGCTACTATAAGAAACTTGCCCGCGAGAACACAGGTGTTCTTACAGGAAAAGGTGCTACATGGGGAGGTTCGCTTATCCGTCCTGAGGCAACCGGTTTTGGTGGTGTTTACTTTGTAGAGCACATGCTTAAGACAAGAGGTATCTCTATTAAAGGCAAAACAGTTTCAGTTTCTGGTTTTGGTAATGTGGCATGGGGTGCAGCCCTTAAGGCTACTGAGCTTGGAGCCAAAGTAATCGCTCTTTCAGGTCCTGACGGAGTTGTTATTGATGAGGCTGGTATGACAGAGGAGAAAATTGCTTACATGCTCGAGCTTCGTGCTTCAAACAATGACGTTGTTGCTCCATACGCAACTAAGTTCCCTGGTGCAAAATTCATCGCAGGCAAGAAATCATGGATTGTAAAGGTAGACATCGCTCTCCCATGTGCATTCCAGAATGAACTTAATGGTGACGATGCAAGAGAACTTATTAAGAATGGTGTTATCTGTGTTGGTGAAATCTCTAACATGGGTTGTACTCCTGAAGCAATCGCAGAATTTGTTAAGGCTAAGATCCTTTATGCTCCCGGCAAGGCTGTAAACGCAGGTGGTGTTGCAGTATCTGGTCTTGAAATGACTCAGAATGCAATGCATATCAGCTGGACTGCAGAAGAGGTAGATGCTAAGCTTAAGCAGATTATGTTCAGCATTCACGAAGCCTGCGTTAAGTACGGTACACAGAAAGATGGCTACATCAACTATGTAAACGGTGCAAACATTGCTGGTTTTATGAAAGTTGCCCAGGCTACACTCGAGCAGGGATTAATCTAAAATCAGAAATTATTTCCAGATTTTTATATAAAAGAGCAGGTTTTCAGCCTGCTCTTTTTTTGTTCAGACGTGTGTTGTGTAAGATAATTTTCATATATTTGTCTTTACTAATTATTAAATTAGGATACCTAGGCAATTAGAGCAAAACCTATATTTTAAACAAAACCTTTTTATTAACCAAAAATTAACTAAATGAAAAAAGTCAGATTACTTCTCGCAACACTCTTGTTGTTGGCGGGAAATGTGCTGATGGCACAGACTCTCAAGGTGACAGGTACTGTTACCGACGCAACTGACGGAGCCCCTGTTATTGGCGCAGCCGTTAAGGTTCTGGGAACAACAACTGGCAGTGTTACCGATTTCGACGGTAAATACACTATCAATGTTGCATCCGGAGCTACTCTGGAGTTTTCATATATCGGAATGAAAACCCAGACAGTTAGAGTAGGAACACAAACAGTTATTAACGTAGTGCTTGAGCAAGACGCAATGTTGCTTGAAGATGTAATGGTTGTGGCATACCAGACCGTTAAAAAATCTTCTTACACAGGTTCTGCTGCTACAGTAAAGAAGGATCAGATTGAAAAAATTCAGTCTACCAACATTACCAAGTCACTGCAGGGAGCCGTTGCCGGTGTACAGGTACTGGGAGCTTCTGGTCAGCCGGGTGCTGCTGCTGCTATCCGTATCCGCGGTATCGGTTCAATCAACGCATCAAGCTCTCCGCTTTATGTAGTTGACGGTGCTGCTTACGATGGTGACATCAACGCAATTCCAACAGATGACATCGAATCAATCAGCGTTCTTAAAGATGCTGCTGCTGCTGCTCTTTACGGATCACGCGGTGCAAACGGTGTTATCATGGTAACAACCAAAAAAGGTCAGGTTGGTAAAGCTACCGTTACTGCAAAAGTAAATATCGGTACTTCATCAAGAGCTATCAAAGAGTACGAAAGAGTTGACGCTAACCAGTACTACGAACTTATGTGGGAAGGCTGGAGAAACGCACGTATGATCGCAGGTGGTCTTACTGAAGCTGCTGCAAATGCTCAGGCCAGCGGCGGAACAACAAACGGTATCGTTGCAAAACTGGGAGGTTACAACCCTTACAATGTTGCTAATGATCAGGTTGTAGGTCTCGATGGTAAACTTAATCCTGCAGCTACTCTTCTCTATCAGGACGACTGGATTGAAGCACTTTCACAGGCAGGTCTCAGACAAGATTATAATGTATCGGTAAGTGGTGGTACAGAAGGTACAACTTACTATTCATCATTCGGTTATGTAAGTGAAAAAGGTCACGTTAAATGGTCAAACTATGATCGTTTCAGCGGTCGTATCGGTATCACTTCAAAGATTACCAAATGGTTCAAAACTGATGCAAGCATATCAGGAAACACATCTAACCAGGCTGGTTTCCTTGCAGAAGGTACATATACAACTAACCCATTCTACTACGGAAGAATGATGGGTCCTATCTATCCTATTTATCAGAGAAATGCAGATGGTTCTATTGTTCTTATGAACGATGGTTCTCCTGCTTATGATATGGGTGGTGGTACTTCAGTTTACAAATGGGCAAACCATACAAGACCTTACGCTCCTAACTCAAACCTTCTTGTAACTCTTCCGCTTGACGAAAGATCAAATGAAAGAGCTAACATTTCTGCAAGGGTTGGCGCAGACTTCACATTCCTTAAGGATTTCAACTTCAGAATTACAGGAAGTACAGACCTTTCTAACATCTACTACACTACATACCAGAATAACAAATATGGAGATGCTCAGGGTGTATCAGGTCGTTCAACAAAAGAGTACTTTAAATCAAGATCTTACACTTTCAACCAGATTTTGACTTACAATAAGACTTTCGGAGACCATACAATCAATGTACTCCTCGGTCACGAGAACTACCAGTATGACACAAGAGACCTTTGGGCTACCAGAACAAACTACAAGATTGACTCTAATGAGCTAATCGCCGGTTCAGTAGCAGAAGGATCTGCATCATCTTCGAATATTCTTACCCGTGAAGGTTACTTTGCTAATGCAAACTACTCATTTGCAAATAAATACTTCGTGTCTGGTTCATATCGTATGGACGGTTCTTCAATTTTTGCACCGGATGTACGCTGGGGAGGTTTCTGGTCACTTGGTGGATCATGGAGACTTAAACAAGAAGCATTCCTTGCATCTGTTAACTGGATTGACGACATGAAGTTTAAGGCTTCTTACGGTGAGCAGGGTAACGATAATATCGGTTCATACTACGGATATCAGAGTTTGTTCTCAATTGATGACAGAAACAATGGTCTTCTGAATGGTTCACTTTATTCACAACTTGCTAACCCGGATCTTAAATGGGAGAAGAACGCAAACTTTAACACAGGTCTTGAGTTCTCATTCTTTGAAAGAATCCGCGGACAAGTGGAGTTCTTTACAAGACAATCAGATAACCTTCTGTTCTCAGTTCCACTTCCTCAGTCAGCTGGTATCAGCTCAAAATGGCAGAATATCGGTTCAATGAAGAACGTAGGCTTTGAGTTCCAGATTGCTGGTGACATCGTTAAAACAAAAGATTTCAAATGGACTCTTGATGTTAACGGTACATCATATACAAATGAAATTACAAAAATGCCTCTTGACTCTCAGGGAAAATTCCAGGAGATTATTTCAGGAACCAAGAAACTTTCGGTTGGTCACTCAATCTACGATTTCTGGCTGAGATCTTATGCTGGTGTTGATCCTGCGGACGGATCTGCTCTTTATTACAAAGATGTTCTTGATGCAGAAGGTAATGTAACTGACAAAATTACTACCAAAGACCAGAATGCTGCTTCATACTATTACAATGGCTCAGCTATTCCTGCAATTTATGGTGGTGTAACAAACTCTTTCAGCTACAAAGGTCTTGACCTTTCAGTTTTCTTTACTTACCAGATTGGTGGCAAAATGTATGACAGTAACTATGCAGCCCTTATGCACCCGGGTGCTTTTGGATCGCATATGCACATTGACATGCTTAACAGATGGACCAAGGACAATACTGCTACAAACGTTCCAAGACTTCAGAATGCTTATGTAGCTCCTACAGCTGCTTCTGACAGATGGTTAATTGATGCAAGCTACCTTTCACTTAGAAACATCACTCTAGGTTATTCAATTCCTTCAAGACTTCTTAAGAAGATAGACCTTAAGTCAGTAAGACTTTATGCTACAGGCGACAACCTTGTTCTCTTCAGCAAGAGAGTTGGTATGGACCCTCAGCAGAGCTTTGCAGGTACTGCAGACCACACTTACATACCACAGAGAACTATCTCACTTGGACTTAACATTACATTTTAATTGAAACAGACATGAAAAGAAATTTCATAATATTATTAATAGCGTCTCTTAGCCTTGCTGCCTGCAGCAAAGACTATCTTGAGACAGCTCCTACCGCGAGCGTTGCAGAGAAGGATCTATTCTCAACACTTACCGGTGCACAGACTCTTCTTGATGGTATCCACAGATACACTTACTACTATGGTGGTGCCCACGATAAATTCGGTCAGAAAGCAATTGACTATGCAATGGATTGTCTTGGAGAAGACTTCTATCCAACTGAAAGAGGTTACGGCTGGTTTGTTGGCTGGTACCAGTACATTGAGCACAGAAACATCAACTCTGCAAACGTAGAGTATGTATGGGCATACTATTATGATATTATTCAGAATGCTAACCTGATTCTTTCAAACATTGACAATATCTCTGTTTTCGAAGCTCAGATTCCGCTTAAGAACAATATCAAAGCTCAGGCACTTACCTACAGAGCTTATGCACACTACATGCTTGTTCAGCTTTATGCAGACAGATACAATTTTGAAACAGGTGTAAATACTCATCTTGGTGTTCCAATTAAGCTGGTTCCGGATGCTGAACCACTTCCAAGAAGTACAGTTGCTCAGGTTTACACTCAAATTAAGAAAGACCTTACAGACGCTCTTGCACTATTTGCAAACAGCTCCGCAAGGGTTAACCTTTCACATATCAATGTAAACGTATGTAATGCTATTGCTGCAAGAGTTGCCCTTACTACAGGTGACTGGGCAAATGCTGTTACTTATGCTAAGGCCGGCAGAGCAGGAAGAACTCTGGAAGCAGATTATGGTTATGGTTTCAACAAAGCCTCTACAGAGTGGATATGGGGTGCTCTTCTTATCGATGAGCAACAAACCAGCTACGCTTCATTCTTCTCGCACATTGACCCTAACTTTGGCGGATATGCAGCGCTTGGTAACCATAAACTTATCAGTACTTCTGTGTACAACTTCATGAGTAATACAGACGTTAGAAAATCACTCTTTAAGCCGGTAGGAGCAAAACCACTTGTAGGTTTCAAATTTACAGGCTGGGGAGAATGGACTAACGACTACCTCTACATTAAAGCTGGTGAAATGTATCTTATCGAGGCAGAAGCTGAGGCAAGACGTCAGGCTTACACGGCTGCTCAGGATGCTCTCTACGCTCTTATTTCAAAGAGAGACCCTGCTTATGTAAAGAGCACCCTCACCGGTGAAGCTCTTATTGATCATATCCTTATGCACCGCCGTGCAGACCTTTGGGGTGAAGGACAACGTTTCCTTGACATCAAACGTCTGAACAAAGGAATGGACAGAAGAGACCTCGGACACAATCCGGCTCAGTGGAATGCAGCTTCTAACTTCCCTGCAGGTGATAAGAACTTCGTGTTCCTGATCCCTAAACAGGAAATTGATGCTAACCCTAACATGGTACAAAATCCTTTGTAACATCAGGATAGATAGTTTATCTGGCGGCCCGGCAATTTTGC
>ERZ1645189.75-NODE-75-length-24357-cov-5.875072_pt1 | contig 24357 bp, 18 predicted proteins | sample MGYA00575350_ERZ1645189 | MGnify/ENA primary metagenome ERZ1645189 (study PRJEB40845, sample SAMN11283421) | freshwater sediment metagenome | isolation source: river sediment | host: Sediment | place: India: Jajmau, Kanpur | collected 2015-12-17 ...
TTGCGGTGAAACACCGTATATTAAAGTGATCACTCAGCTCTTTGGTGATCGTATGGTGGTTGCCAATGCTACCGGATGCTCTTCCATCTATGGTGGTAGCGCGCCATCAAATCCTTATACGACCAATTGCATGGGTCAAGGTCCTGCTTGGGCAAACTCCTTATTTGAAGATAACGCCGAGTATGGTTATGGAATGGCAATCGCATACATACAACGTCGCGATGCCCTGGCCGAGTTGGTGGAAAAGGCCTTGGCAATGCCCATTGCGGATGATGTCAAAGAAGCCATGCAAGCCTGGTTGGCAAATCGTATGGATGCTAAATTATCTCGTCAACATGGTGACGTTCTGAAAGACTTATTACCAAAGGCGATGGAAGTGGCCGGAGGAGACGTTCTTGTTACCCTGAGTGAGATTTCTGAGCGCAAAGATTTGTTTGTCAAACCTTCCATTTGGATTTTCGGTGGAGATGGCTGGGCTTATGACATTGGATACGGCGGATTGGATCACGTCATTGCTTCTGGAGTTGATGTCAATATCTTGGTCATGGATACCGAAGTGTATTCCAATACTGGGGGACAAGCATCGAAAGCGACTCCAACAGGATCTTTAGCCAAATTTGCAGCTTCCGGCAAAAAAACCAAGAAAAAAGATTTAGGTATGATGGCTATGTCATATGGATATGTTTATGTTGCTTCCGTCAATATGGGAGCGAACCAAAACCAATACGTGAAAGCCATAACCGAAGCCGAAAGTTACGATGGTCCTTCTTTAGTGATTGCTTATGCTCCCTGCATTAATCATGGTATTGATATGGGGAAATCTCAATTGATTGCAAAACAAGCGGTTGAAGCAGGTTACTGGCCAATGTATCGTTACAATCCTCTTCTGGCAAATGAAGGAAAGAATCCTTTTGTCATGGATTATAAAGAAGCCAAGGCAAGCTTCCGTGAATTCTTGATGAGCGAAGTAAGATATTCTGCCTTAGCGAAACAATTCCCGGCTGAAGCCGAAAGATTGTTCACCAAAGCAGAAGAAGAGGCCAAGGCGCGTTTCGTACATCATGCAAAACTAGCGAAAGAAGAGAACTAAAGCGAGATGCCAAAGCAGGTCTGAGCTGTAATGTTCAGACCTGCTTTTCATTGTAGAATGGAGAAGAGGTGGAGTAATGGCAGAATCTTATTATGCAGAATTAGTTTGGATGATTCCATTAGCCATATTGTCGTTTGCATGTGCTGCCATGTTGCTGTATTGGATTTATCGCAAAGGAATCTTTAGCAAGTGGACCAAACCACGCATGAAATAAATAAGCAGGAATTCACCATTGGAGATGAGAAATACATAGCTTGGGGTGACATCCAATGTATGATTTGTTCATGAAACAAACCATGAAGGAGCATATTCTTCAAAAAAATCGACGTTATTTAGTGGGAGTATCGGGTGGACCGGACTCCCTTTTTCTGCTACTGTGTTTGTTGCGACAGCAACCTATGTGGAATTGGACCCTAGCCATAGCACACGTAAATCATGGATTACGCGGTGAGATTGCCGACGAAGAAACCGAGTTCGTTCAACGTGTTGCACAAAAGTACAAGATGGAGTTTTTCTCTACGAAGATTAATCTTATACAGAGTCCAATCACCAAGGAAAAGGGACTAGAAGCCGCAGGTCGAGAGGCTCGATTCTCTTTTTTTCAACGTATAAGCCGGGAATGGAAGGCAGACGCGGTGCTATTAGGGCATCATGCAGATGACCAGCTCGAAAATTTCTTTATTCGGTTGTTACGAGGAACAGGACCTCAAGGCCTGAAAGCGATGGAATCTGTTCGTACGTTTGATTCGGGATTCACGATTCTTCGACCCCTTTTGAGTTTCCGCCATGACGAGATCATCCGCTTCTTAGATGCCGAGGGACAAATCTATTGTCAGGATGAGAGCAATTTTGAAGGAGAGTATCTTAGAAGTAGTGTGAGAACTACTTTATTACCACTAGTACAAGAGCTCTCACCGGGTATTCATCGCCATGTTCAGCATATTCAAACCACTTTGCAACAAGACGAAGCCTGGATTGCGGAGTCCTTAGAGCAATGCATGGCCGATCTGCCACAGGATCCCTTTGGGTTGATGTCGTTACCCCTTGCTCGAGAGCATCCCTGGCCAAAAGCGTTCCTTTCTCGTTGGTTGATTCAATCTTTTTATAAAATCGTGAAGCAAGGCGAACCCTTACAATTTCAACACATAGAAGCCATCTTAGAAAAACTGGACCCAATGCCTACGTATTGGCGATGTAGTCTGCCGAACGGAATCGAAGCGGTCATCAGCAACCAATACCTATTTGTTCTGCAACCTCCCTCCGAAGATGATAGAAATGGTCAAGGCGACACTTCAGTGGTAACGGTGACTTCATCAAAAATTTTGGACTTGCCCTCCTTCTCTTGTCAATTGATGGCGAATCCTTGGATGGAGAAAAATACAAAAATTGGTGGATTGGCTTCCAATCGAATACTAAATCAAGAATTTTCCTTGCGAACTTGGCAAGTGGGTGATACAATCGAGTTTAAACAAGGTTTTTCCAAAAAGGTATCGGACTATTTTCAGGAAAGAAAGGTACCCGTGCCCTGGAGAAAACGAATACCTCTGCTGATTCAAAATCAACGCATCGTGTTGATTCCCAATCACTTTGTGGCGGAGGAATACCAAAACCACGAGGGTGAGATGGGTATTCGTATTACCATAAATTCATACCCGACGTAAGAATCGGACTTAGAGAAAGGATGCTATTATGATTTTAGAAAACAATGTGGAACGAGTTTATATTGATGCCGCTTCCTTATCGGAACGTGTATTAGCTATGGGAAAAGAAATTACAGCTTTTTATCCTCCGGAGGAAGAAATTGTTGTCATTGGTGTACTAAACGGTTCGTTTTGCTTCATGGCAGATTTGGTTCGACATATAAAACAGCCGGTAACAGTCGAGTTCTTTGGCTGTTCCAGTTATGGCAGCAGCACAGAATCCAGTGGTAACTTGAGAATCACCAAGGATTTAGATCATGACATCGCAGATAAACATGTTCTAATTGTAGAGGACATCATCGATAGCGGAACAACCTTATCTAGGATGAAAACATTTCTCAACAAGCGTAATCCAAAGTCCATTCGTATCGCCGCTTTATTGGATAAACCTTCGCGCCGTAAAGTGGATCTTCGAGGTGATTTTACCGGTTTTGAAATTGATGATTACTTCGTAGTAGGTTATGGCCTTGATTTTGCTAACAAGTATCGCAATTTGCCATACATTGGAATCTTGAAGCCGGAAGCATATCTCCATATATAAGTAAAGATACGTGACGGAAAGGAGAAATCACTTGAAGAGACGATTTCAATCTGCTCCGATGCTTCTATTGATGATCATCGGATTCATAGCAATTTTTAATTTTTTTATGAATGACAGCGTTCCTCCTACAGTGTTAGAGTATAATGTTTTCTGGCAACAGCTGGAAGCAGAGAATGTGAAAGAAGCATTATTGGTGGATCAGCAAATCGAAGGAATATTAAAAGATGGTACTGCGTTTGTCACGGTAATCCCTGAATCCGATAAAGCGATCGTCAGTCAGCGATTGCTAGATAGCAGCGATACATTTCAGGTGGGGTTACCTCCTGAACCGCCATGGTGGTCTGGATTATTGAACACCTTATTTATGTTTGGCTTATTTATGGCATTTTGGTTTTTCTTTATGCAGCAAGGAGCAGGTGGAAACAACAACAAAGTGATGAGCTTTGGTAAGAGCCGTGCGAAAATGCAGCAGGCGGGAGGAAGGAAAATCACTTTCACCGATGTTGCCGGATATGAAGAAGTCAAAGAGGAATTAAGTGAGATTGTTGAATTTTTAAAACACCCTAAACGTTTTATTGAAATGGGAGCCAGGATTCCTAAAGGAGTTTTGTTGGTAGGCCCACCGGGAACCGGGAAAACATGGATGGCCAAAGCGGTCTCCGGAGAAGCGGGTGTTCCCTTTTACAGTATCAGCGGTTCGGATTTTGTGGAAATGTTCGTTGGAGTCGGTGCTTCTCGAGTCCGTGACTTGTTCGAAACAGCCAAAAAGACAGCCCCTTGTATTGTCTTTATCGATGAAATCGATGCGGTTGGACGCCAAAGAGGAGCAGGGTTAGGTGGAGGACACGACGAACGTGAACAGACTTTAAATCAGTTATTGGTGGAGATGGATGGCTTTGAAATCAACGAAGGAATCATTATCTTAGCGGCGACCAATCGCCCGGATATCTTAGATCCGGCCCTCTTACGGCCCGGTCGTTTTGACCGGCAGGTTTTTGTGGATCGACCAGATGTGAAGGAACGCGAAGCTGTTTTGCATGTGCATGTCAAAAACAAACCCATAGCGGATGAAATTGATTTAAAAGTCATCGCCAAAGGAACTCCGGGCTTCACAGCAGCAGATTTGGAGAATCTGGTCAATGAAGCAGCCTTACTCAGTGCCAGAAAAGCCAAACACAAAATTGGAATGGAAGAGTTGGAAGAAGCCATCAATCGAGTGATGGCAGGCCCTGCCAAGAAATCCCGTGTGATGAGCGAGAAAGAGAGAAAGCTGAGTGCATACCACGAAGCAGGACATGCGGTGGTCGCTTTTGCTCTACCCGGTTTTGATCCGGTCCATGTTGTTACCATTGTTCCCAGAGGGAGGGCCGGAGGGTTTACCGCTGTTTTGCCGGAGGAAGACCGGTATTATGTGACGAAGAAAGACATCCTTCACACCATCACCTATGCTTTAGGAGGACGAGTTGCAGAATCCTTGGTATTTGGTGAGATCTCGACCGGAGCCACCAATGACTTAGAACGTGTCACCGATATGGCCCATCGATTGGTCACGGAATATGGAATGAGTGATAAGTTAGGACCCATGACTTTTGGGACCAAGCAACATGAAGTCTTTTTGGGGCGGGATTTATCGCAAGGGCGAACCTACAGCCCCGAAATCGCATACATCATTGATCAAGAAGTCAGAGAAGTCATTCAAAGCAGTTATCGAAAAGCCACCGAAATTTTAGAGCAGTATCGTCCCCATTTGGATGCATTATCGGAGTTGTTGTTAGAGAAAGAGACCGTCAAAGGGGACGAACTGAAACAATTATTCTTAGAGATACAGACATACCCGTTGGCCAAGGAGGAACATCAGGATGAGTAGTCTACTGGAGTTGACCGGTAATCAGTTTTTAGAACAATTAGCTTCTTCACAACCAGCTCCGGGCGGAGGGTCTGCTTCTGCTCAAGCGGTTGCTACTGGGGCGGCCTTATTGGAAATGGTTGCAAACTTGACGATGGGCCGAAAGAAGTATATCGAAGTTCAGAAGGAGATGGAAGAACTGCGCTTCGCTGCCCGAGAAGCAAATCTGAAAGCAAGATCTTTGGTCGATGAGGATACCAAAGCATACGAGGGGGTTGTGGCAGCTTTTCAACTACCGAAAATCACGGACATGGAGAAAAGCAATCGCGCAGAAGCCATTCTTCAAGCCACTCGTGTTGCGATTCAGGTGCCACAAGAAACCGCGAGAGTGGCATTGCAAATTCTACCCTTAGCGAAGGTTGCTGTAGAAAAAGGGAACAGCAATGCTTGTAGTGATGGTCTGGTCGCTGCATATTTGGCTGCCGCCGGTTGTAAAGGTGCATTAGCCAATGTGAGAATCAACCTGAGCGGACTCAAGGAAGAACACGAAATCGAACGTTACCAGCAATTTTGCTTGCAGACACAAGAAGAATGCGAGGCTTTACTATTGCAGGTAGAGATTCGTGCTAAAGTCCATTTGGGATAAGAGGGGGAGTTCGGATGCAAACAAATGTGATAGATACCTTAATGAACCGAGCCAGTATACGCCGATTTGAAGATCGAGAAGTAGAAGACATACTCATTGAACAGATTGTTCGAGCAGGACAACAGGCACCATTTACCGGACAAATGTATTCTGTTATTGCTACGAAAGATCCTCAAAAAAAAGCAGAAGTTGCCAAGTATTTAGGGAAACTTCCTTTGGTAGGTTCGGTTTTTATGTTAGTCTGTGTGGATTTTGCACGGTTAGAGAAATTCATAGAAGTAAAATCCAGAGAGAATAGTTTTGACGACTACTGGATGTCCATTCTAGGTATTCAAGATGCTTCCTACTTTGCTCAGAATATGGTGATCGCGGCAGAAGGATTGGGTTTAGGATCTGTATTTTTAGGGTCTGCTCCATGGATTACTCCGCAACTGAAAGAGTTGTTTCAAATACCTCCCCGGGTGATGCCTTTGGTTGGATTCGTGTTAGGATATCCGGCTGAGAACCCAAAGCCCAGACCTAGGATCCCAACAAAACACGTCTTGCATTGGGACCGTTATCAATCCATGTCCCAGCAGGAAGCCGAAGAAGCATTACAAGTCATGGATGCAGGATTGATACGGGAAGGATACTATCTTCAATTACAAGGCAAGATTCGATTAAAGTCCCAAACCTCTGATCCGTTAGACTACGACCAGTATGGTTGGGGGGAGCATATCTCAAGAAAGTTTGGGCAGGGCGGCCTGAATATGAAAGAACAGGGTAAAGATATGAAAACCATTCTGAATGAACACGGAATGAGATTACACTAAAGGAGATACTTCTATGAAAATGTCCCGATTATTCGGAAAAACGATTCGAGAGGTTCCTGCGGAAGCCGAAATCGATAGTCATAAACTGATCATTCGAGCCGGATTAGTACGAAAACTAGCATCCGGCATCTATCAATATAATCCCTTGGCTTGGAGAACTATGAAAAAAATCCAAGAAATCCTTCGCAATGAAATGGACGGCATTGGCATGCAGGAGATTAATATGCCGGTGGTTCAACCTGCCGAGTTGTGGCAGGAGTCCGGGCGTTGGTATACCGTTGGTAGTGAGTTAACACGATTTAAAGATCGTGGCGGACGGGACATGATTCTGGCCATTACCCATGAAGAATCAGTAACCGAGTTGGTACGAAACGAAATCAGTAGTTACAGACAATTACCATTAGCTCTTTATCAAATACAAATGAAATTTCGTGACGAACCTCGAGCACGTGGTGGTTTAATTCGTGTTCGTGAATTCTATATGAAAGATGGATACAGTTTTCATGTGAACGAGGAAGACTTAGATGCTTATTATGAAGAAGTCACCCAAGCGTATTTCAGAATTTTCAAACGAGCCGGTTTGGATGTGATTTCTGTTCGTTCAGACAATGGTAATATTGGTGGCAAGGTATCTCACGAATACATGTACGTGACTCCAATCGGAGAAGATCGATTGATTTTATGCCCGCAATGCGATTATTCAGCGAATCAAGAAGTAGCTGAGTCGCAAAAGACGACGAAAAACGGTCAACCTATGTTATCATTAGAGAAAATCGCCACTCCGAACTGCAAAACTATTGAACAGGTCGCGAAGTATTTGGGAGCATCATCGAATCAATGCCTAAAAGCGCTTTTCTATGTCAGCAAAGGACAAGTTGTGATGATTGCCATTCGTGGAGATTTAGAATTGAATGAAATCAAGCTGAAGAAAGTACTGGATGACCCGAATGTTCGTATGGCGGTAGAAGAAGAAGTCTTACAAGCCGGCATCGTTGCAGGATATGCTTCTCCAGTTCATCAAAGCATTCGAGTTCTTTTAGATGAATCGATAGCAAATGGCAGTAATTGGATTGCCGGAGCAAATGAGGCGGGTTTTCATTACACCAATGTCAATCTAGGCAGAGATTTTCAGGGAGAGGGACCTTATGATTTAGAGTTGGTTTCAGCTGGTGCAGCTTGTCCCAATTGTGGTTTCACCGTGAGAGAAGCCAGAGGCGTGGAAGTGGGGAATATATTCAAACTGGGTACAAAGTATTCTTCGTCGATGAAAGCAACCTTCCTTGATGAGAACGGTGATTCGAAACCCATGGTCATGGGATGTTATGGTATTGGGTTAGGACGCCTACTATCTTGCGTAATTGAGGAACACCACGATGATGCAGGTATTATTTGGCCTATGTCGGTTGCTCCTTATCATGTCTACTTATGTAGTGTCGGTGTACAACCGGAAGTGTTGGAAGAAGCCGATCGTCTCTATCGGGAATTAACCTCTGCTGGTATTGAAGTGTTGTATGATGACAGAGATTTACGTCCCGGGGTCAAGTTCAATGATGCAGATTTATTGGGAATGCCAATTCGATTGGTTGTTTCGGCTCGTCATTTGGCTAATCAGGAAATTGAATTAAAGGAACGACATAAAACCGAAGCCGTGAAAGTATCCAAAGCAGAGATTACTTCAATGTTACAAGAATTAATCTCTGTGGGTCTTCGGTCATTGGTCTAATTCCGTTATAAATGGTGAGTTTCTAAGGAAACTCGCCATTTTTTTACAAATTCTTTGCCTTAACCCCTTGTGATTCGTTTTCAAATAGGTGTATAATTACATTGAAACTTGCTGTCAGGGGAGAACAAAAATGAAGAAAATCGCATTGTTGACCAGCGGTGGTGATGCTCCGGGTATGAATGCAGCCATTCGTTCTGTGGTAAGAACAGGAATCTATTACGGCATGGAGATGAAAGGTATCCTCTACGGATACCAAGGTCTTATGGAAAACCAGATGATTCCACTCGATTTGCGTTCTGTTGGGGATATTATCCAACGGGGTGGAACTCTCTTGAAAACATCAAGAGCGCCTGCATTTTTGACTTCAGAAGGTAGAAAGAAAGCATATGACGTTTTGGAGAAAGAAGCCATTGACGGCCTGATTGCCATTGGGGGAGACGGAACCTTTCGAGGTGCCTTAGAAATGACGAAGGAAGGTAAAACGGTAATCGGAATACCGGGTACCATTGATAACGATATACCTGGAACAGAATACACCATTGGTTTCGATACGGCTGTAAATACGGTTGTCGAAGCGATGAATAAAATCAGAGATACGGCTACCTCGCACGAAAGAGTCTTTATCATCGAAGTCATGGGTCGGGATAGCGGTAATATTGCTTTGCAAGCCGGCTTGGCTGGGGGAGCAGAAGCGATTTTATTACCCGAAGTCACCCCCGATTTGGGAACTCTTGCTCAATCTTTGCAAAACAGTATGCGAAAAGGAAAGAAATTCAGCATCATCTTGGTAGCCGAGGGAGTGATGAAAGCCACTCAACTCCAATCCTACCTAAAAGAGCGTGCCGAATTAGAGACTTGGGTCACGGTATTAGGGCATTTGCAAAGAGGAGGTACTCCAAGCGTGACCGATCGAATCGTAGCTGCTCATATGGGGTCTGCTGCTATTGAAGCTCTCCTGCGAGGGGAAAAAGGGAAAATGGTAACCTGGAACTGCAATCAAATCGGATTATGTGATTTTGAGGAGATGTTGACCACTCAAAGAATCTTTGATTCGAATAGTTTTACGTTGGCAAACAGATTGTCGATATAGAAAGAGAGGGTACAAATGAGAAAAACAAAAATAGTAGTGACATTAGGACCGGCTATTCAGAACCTTGATATGATGAAAGCCATCTTCAAAGCCGGAGCCAATTTGGCGCGGCTCAACTTCTCTCATGGAACACATGAAGAACATCTAGTGCGCATTGCTATGGCGAGGCAAGCTGCTCGTGAGCTAGGATTGAGAATTCCTATAATACTGGATAACAAGGGACCCGAGATTCGAGTTGGTCTCTTCCAAGAAGGGAGAATACTTCTCAATCAGGGGGACATCTTTACTTTAACCACCAGAAAAGTAATGGGAAATCAGGAAATGGTTCAAGTGGAATACGAAGCCATGCCTCGAGAAGTTATGGCAGGGAATTTAGTTTTGTTAGACGATGGCAATCTTAGTATGGAGGTACTTGAGGTGAAGGATGAAACGGACATTGTCTGTCGCGTCCTAAACCAAGGAGAGTTATCAAACCGTAAAAAGGTGAATCTTCCGGGAGCCAAAATCTCCATTCCGGCGTTGAATCCCAAGGATATAGATGACATTCGTTTTGGAATCGCTCATGGCTTGGATTTTATCGCAGCCTCTTTCATACGAAAAGCGGAGGATGTGTTGCAAATTCGCAAAGTGATAGAAGAAGCAAACGGCAGAATGAAGATTATCGCGAAAATTGAAAGTCAAGAGGGCTTGGACAATTTGGATGAGATTCTAAATGTGGTCGATGCTCTGATGGTAGCCCGAGGAGATCTGGGTGTTGAAGTCCCACCTGAGCAGGTGCCAATCGCACAGAAAGATATGATTCGTAAGTGCAATCAAAGAGCGATACCGGTCATTACGGCTACGCAGATGTTGGATTCCATGATTCGAAATCCCCGACCGACTCGAGCGGAAGCCAGTGATATCGCCAATGCAATCATCGATGGAACCGATGCTATTATGTTGTCGGGTGAAACCGCCAGTGGAAAATACCCGATTCAAGCTGTCGAAACCATGGCCAGAATTGCAGAGCATACAGAGAATTCGTGGGCAAAAATGAATGGATTCTTAAATAAACCGATTACGGAAGTTACCCTGACGGATGCCATCAGCCAAGCAGTTTGCCAAAGTGCAACGGTGTTACAGGCGGATGCCATCATCACAGCAACCTCCTCCGGAACTACTGCACGCATGGTAGCTAAATATCGTCCACAAGCTAAGATTATTGCTGTAACACCGGACGAAACAATTGCTAACCAGTTATGCTTACTATGGGGGGTTACTCCAGTACTAACCAACCACACTTATGATACCGATGTTATGGTTAGTGAAGCAATTGCAGCGGCTTTGGATGCCGGACAGATTGCCAATGGGGACTTGATTCTTTTAACTTCCGGAATTCGAGCAGGCGTGCCGGGAAGTACCAACATGATGCAAATTATAACGGTTGGAGATGTGCTATGCCAAGGAATGTGCATTGGTAATCGTTCCGTTGTAGGAAAAGCCGTTGTAGCGTTTTCTCCGGAAGAAGCAATTCAATTCATGAAACCCGGTTGCATTCTGGTGACCAAGAGCATTGACGGAGAATACTTACCAGCCATTCAAATGGCTTCCGCTTTGGTTACCGAGGAGGGTGGACTAACCTCTTCCGGCGCTATTTTTGGATTAAGCTTAGATTTACCGGTCATGGTTGGAGCAGAATGTGCTACAGAAATCATACATAATGGTCAAGAGATTACCTTAGATCGTTATGGTAGGATTTATCGTGGGAAGGTAAGAAGTTCCTACTAAATCGATATCCTATAGTGAAAGTGGGTTCATCAGGGTGTTATACCCCGATGAACCCACTTTTGATGGATTAATAACCTAACTGATAATCGACGACTCCTTGCAGAGGCTGCTTTTTCAGGTAACGCTCTAGATTATCGGTAAAGATTTTTGCTGCTCTCTCGGTGTAGTCGACCATGTCGCCGGCCACATGAGGAGTTAGGATGAGATTGTCGAGTTTCCATAAGGGACTGCTTTCGGGTAAGGGTTCTTTCCAGAACACGTCCAAAGCTGCAGAAGCAATCTTCTTTTGTTGCAACGCTTCGATGAGTGCAGATTCGTCAACCACTTGTCCTCTAGCAATGTTAATGAGTGAAGCGGTTGGCTTCATGGAGGCAATCGCTTCTTTACTTACCAGTCCGGTCGTCTCCGGAGTTAAGGGACAACATACCGCAACATAATCGGAGTGAGCCATAAAATCACAGATATCTTTCTGTAGATACATGTGGCTGACGTGTTCTGCGGGCTTCGTACTGTTGCGAAGTCCAATTACATTCATTCCCAATGCAGATGCTTTCTGTGCCAGCACTTGACCAATTCCGCCCAAACCAATAATACCCAATGTGCGGTCTTTCAACATTGACTGGCTTAATTTGTGCCATTGTCCTGCTTTCTGATACTGCAAAACCTGAGGAATTTGGCGATTTAGAGCAAACATCATGGCTAAGACATACTCGGAGATGCAATCTCCGTGCATTCCTCGCACATTGGTCAGAAGTATTCCACGATCCCTCAAAGAAGTCAATGGTAGTTGGTTCACACCAGCACTGGATACTTGAAGCCATTTGAGATTCATGGCTTGATCTAAAATCTTCTGGGGAAAGCTCGATATGGAAAATATGATATCGGCCTCTTTTAAGAAAGGAATTGGTTCTTCGCCCGTCGAAAGAATTTTCAGGTTGTCAATTCCCATTTGTTGAATTCTTTGAATCAACTCTTCTTGGAGTGGGTGATAAGATAGTACATTCATGGGGTGATCTCCTTTCGGTTAACTACATTATCATTTCGAGAGCCAAAAAAGAAAATCCTTTAAGGAGGGTCATTATGAAGGAGAAACTACGTCAATCCCTGCATCAACTCATGCTTATCCCCGGTATTTCAGGACAAGAACAACAGGTGGTACGTTTCTTGGTAGAGAAATTTCGCCCATTGGCGGATAGTGTCGAAGTCGATTCATTTGGCAACATCATCGCCATTAAAAAAGGATCACGTCCTGGACCAAAATTAATGCTGGCTGCCCACAGCGACGAAATTGGGGCGATTGTCAAGAGTGTAGAAAAGAATGGATTTATTCGTTTTGAGAAAATCGGTGGTACGGTTGATTCCCTTCTTTTAGGTAGACAGGTTGCCATTCATGGGCATTTTGGTGTCGTTGGAGTCAAAGCTGGGCACTTAATGAGCGAAAAAGAGAAAAGCGAAGTCATCAAACATCGTGACCTATATGTAGACATGGGAGTAGACAGTGCAGAAGCGATTGCAGAAATGGGAATTCGTGTGGGTGACCCCATTGTTCAATGGCCATATTTCCATTCGTTCTATAATCAAGACCGAGTCTGTGGTAAAGCATTGGATGACCGGATTGGTTGTGCAGTTATGTTAGCTTTGTTTGAAGAGCTACAACATCAAGACTTTGCCGGAACCTTATACGGCGTCATCACGGTACAAGAAGAAGTGGGCTTGCGTGGTGCGCAAATGGTAAGTCATCGCATCATGCCGGACTTTGCAGTGGCACTCGATACCATGCCTGCCGGAGACACACCGGATGTAAACTTTATTAAGGAATTGCCGGTATCGATTGGGAAAGGCCCTGCCATTCAAGTATTGAGTGGAGGCGGAGCACGGGGAATGTTATTGAATCCAATCATGAAACATATCCTGATACAGTCGTGTGAGAGATCCGGAGCCCCCTATCAAAAGACCGTCTTTATTGGTGGAAACACGGATGCAGCAGCGATTCATTTAGTCGGGAATGGTATTGTTGCGGGAGCATTAACCATCCCCAGAAGATATTCTCATTCACCGGTAGAAGTGATGGACCTAAATGACGCGGTCGGTGCCGTAGCCATCTTTAAGCAAATCGTGCTCGATATTCACGAATATGCATCGTTGACGTTTGTAGAAACAGCGGAGTTTTAAGAACAATATAACAGCAACCTCGATAAGAGGTTGCTGTTTTTGAAGGACAACGATCTGCTGATATGGAATATATAAAGATGAATCAACAAAGACGCATGGAAATGATGCTGTATGAAATCAAAGGATGGTAGATATGAAACAAGAACAAAAGATACAATTGATTCCCTTAGGTGGGCTTGGTGAGTTCGGAAAAAATATGGTCATCGTCGTTGTGGATGACGATTGGGTGATTTTGGACGCCGGGTCTGCCATGCCGGAGGACGGCATGTTGGGCATTGATGTGGTCATCCCTGATTTCAGTATCTTGTTAGAAAATCAGGACAAAATTCGTGGGTTGATTTTATCACATGGTCACGAACCTCATATGGGAGGACTCCCGTATCTGCTGGAACAAATCAACATACCAATTTTTGGTTCAAAGCTGACTCTAGCCATGGCACGATTTTATCTAAACGAATACGATTACTTTGAACCGGTGCAAATGACGACAATTGAACCCGGAACTCCGTTTCAACTAGGACAATTGACTTGCGAGCTCATCCACATGTATCATGATGTTTTTGGGGCAACCGGTGTCGCCATTTCTACAAAATCCGGATGGATTATCAATACCGGTGATTTTAAAGTCGATTACACTCCTTACGAGAGCATCAACTCCAATCTGGACAGATTAGCTGCCTTGGGCCGAGAAGGCGTTTTTGCACTGATGATGGACTCGGCAAATGCGGAACAAAAGGGGAGCACACGTTCGGAGCGTGAAGTAGGAGACCAGCTTGCCCAAGTGATTCAGCATGCAAAAGGCAGAGTCGTGGTGCATCTTTATGTGACAGACCTCGTTCGTGTACAGCAAGTGTTGAATATAGCCGAAGAGTTAGGGCGTAGAGTCTCCATACCCACAGAGCAATTGTTGACCGTCATGGAGCGTGCCGAAAGTGCTGGTGCTTTGAATTACAGCCGACGCAACATCGGGGGGAGCAACAGACGGAAGAAACCAAATCAAGAAAACAAACCAGGGGTCATTCTTTTGGCTTCTGTGCCGGGACAACCCTATCTTGGTCCGCTGAGTGGTGAAAGTGGTCATCGTTTTCAATTGGAAAAAGATGATACGGTCATATTGACGGGATCTTATCATGCTGGGACTGAAAAAACATTGATCAGGACCATCGATATGATGTATCGTCAAGGAGCGGAACAGGTACATGAGATGATATCCCGTGGCCTCATCAGTTCTCATGCCGGACAAGACGAATTAAAACTTTTATTGTCATTGACCAAACCAACCTATGTCATTCCTGTTCATGGTGAAATGCGCCATTTGGTTCAGGTCAAATCATTGGCCTTTCGATTAGGTTGGGACGAGAATCATGTATTTGTTCTAGATAATGGGGATGTGTTGGAACTCGGTAAGGAGTCGGCTTCCGTTGTGATGCAGGTTCCTGCCGGGAAAGTAATGGTCGATGGGTTAGGAGTTGGCGACATTGGTAACGTTGTCTTGAAGGACAGGAAGGTTCTATCGCAAGATGGTGTGGTCATTTTAGCATTAACGATTCGCCGAAAAACCAAACGATTGGCTTCCGAACCACAGATTGTTTCACGAGGTTTCGTCTATGTGAAAGAATCGGAACAATTGGTTCAGGAAGTAACCACCAAAATCAATGAGCTCGTAGAATCTCAAGATTTTGATCATTATGATCCTGCGAATTTCAGAAACATGGTAAAAGATGTCATTTCCAAGCAATTGTACGAGAAGACTAGGCGCAGACCTATGGTTTTACCTGTCATCTTGGTGGTCTAACGAAGAGCCGTCCTTGAGGACGGCTCTTCTAATGTGATTGGGTTCCAACAGGATTGCTTGATAGAAGAAGACAAATATGGTATAATATTTTGTCTATGAACATAGAAATAAAAAAGAGGTGACTGTATTGGCAACGAATCGGAAAACACGAGCAAAGAAAACCGAGACTCGAGAAGTTAAAAATGAGGGAGTTACCCGTACCCTTCATTGGTTGGTACCTTTGGTAGGTGTTTTTTTCTTGTTGTACATTGGAGTCAGTCTCTTCACAGACAGAACCGGGCTGGTTGGTGCGTATTTTGCGGATCAATTAAGATACTTGTTCGGAAGTACTGCACTGGTCCCCTTAATGGCACTTTTCTATGTCTGTATCAATCTTTTGCTAGTAAGGAAATTCCCTTGGCGTACTGGTCGTATCATAGGTGTTTTTTTACTCAACGCCATCATCAGTATGGCAGTTGCTTTGACTTTTCGATTGTTGAAGCAGGATATAAGTTTGGAATCCGTGTTTCGTCAAGCCGGAGGATGGTTTGGCAGTGCGTTGATTCAAATGGTAACCCCCATCTTGGGATCGATTGGCACAGTGTTGGTCTTAATGCTGTTGATGCTCATCGCCTTGTGCTTGCTAACTTCGAAACCGCCTATTTTTTTCATCAAGTGGATAGTCGATAGAATCAGGCGGATATGGCGTGGTGTCGTGAAACAATGGCGTTTGAATAAAGAACAGCGAAAAGAATCAGCAATGAAAGAGCAAAAGTTATTAGAAACCAAATTGGCAGAAACTCCGGAGAGTGAAAAGGCTCCCGAGGGTAGAAGTAGTTCGGTTATCGATTCAAAATCAAAAGAGAAACCATGGACAGCAATACGAATCGCTGCGGATCAAGCAGCTCTGAATAAGGAAATGCAAATTCCTCAAAGTGAAACGTCTTCCAAACCGCCAATGTTGGAAGTGGTCACAATATTGGAAAACGAGCAAGCCTCTATTCATCATTTGTTACCGGATGATGAAGTCACTTATATGGGAAATCAGCAAATACCGATGATTTCGGAGGAGCTTCCTTTGGACCAGATGGAGTCCCTTCAAAGTATTACGGACACTCCTTTTATCCAAATGGAGGATGGCTTCCACACCAATGGATTGGATCTAGCCAATGATGTTGAGCCAATGGAAACGGTATTACCCCGGGAAAAGCAGAAGACTTATTTGAAACCGCCTCTAGAGATTTTGATAGCCGGAAAAGCTATGGAGGCGGACAGAAAAGCAGAGTTGGATTTGCGAACGGAGCAGTTGGAACATACTCTCGAAGTATTTGGTGTGAAAGCCAAAGTGGTTCATGTCAGTTACGGTCCAACCATTACCCGCTATGAGTTGCAACTTGCACCAGGGATACGTGTCAATAAAGTGGCGAATTTATCCGATGACATTGCTTTAAGCTTGGCAGCCACCGGAGTCCGAATTGAAGCACCCATTCCAGGGAAACCTGCGATTGGTATCGAGGTGCCTAATCAGGAAATATCTATTGTGACGATCCGCGATGTACTGAGCTCCGCTGAATTCGTAAGTGCGGATAAAGGGGTTACGGTTGCATTGGGAAAAGACATTGCTGGACGAACCATGACAGCAGACTTATCCAAAATGCCTCACTTGTTGATTGCCGGGGCAACCGGTTCCGGTAAAAGTGTTTGTATGAACTGTATGATTACGAGTTTGCTATATCGCTTCTCACCCGAACAGATTAAGTTGATTATGATCGATCCCAAAGTGGTAGAAATGGTGACTTACAATGGAATCCCTCATTTATTGGCACCGGTGGTTACCGATCCCAAAAAAGCTGCCGGAGTTCTGAAATCTGTCACTCGGGAAATGGACCGTCGATATGAATTGTTTGCAGCCTTCAGTGTTAAAAATATTGGCCAGTTTAATGAGAAAGTCTTAAAAGACGAGAACCGAGAACCTCTTCCTTATTGGGTTGTATTTATCGATGAGTTGGCGGATTTAATGATTGTAGCTCGGGATGAAGTAGAAGAGTCCATTATTCGGATTGCTCAATTGGCTCGAGCCGCTGGTATCCATTTGGTTATTGGTACTCAACGTCCCTCTGCGGACATCATTACCGGCTCGATTAAAGCAAACATTCCCAGCCGCATCGCATTTGCGGTTTCATCGGGAACGGATTCACGGATCATACTCGATATGAACGGGGCCGAAAAACTTCTAGGTAGAGGAGACATGCTTTTCCAACCCATGGGGATACCCAAACCAATGAGAATACAAGGCGCATATATCTCGGAAACCGAAGTAGAAGCCGTTGTCAGCCATGTGAAGACGCAAGGTGTACCGATATTCAACGATGAGATTCTAAGCCCGGAAGAAATCGACAATGAGACAGAGGATACCGGGGACATGGATGATCTATTTATGCAAGCAGCTCGTATCGTTATAGAATCAGGACAAGGTTCGGTATCTTTTTTACAAAGACGATTAAAAGTGGGTCATAGCCGGGCAGGCCGAATCATGGATCAATTAGAGGAAGCCGGTATTGTTGGACCTGCTCAAGGAAGCAAACCTAGGGAAGTACTACTATCGAAAGAACAGTTGGAGAATAAATTTGGAGATTAGAATCTCAAGGAGTGACTATGCCTTTTTTACCATTGTCCCGAGCTGAAATGCTACAGAGAGACTGGGACACGTTGGATTTTGTTTTAATTACAGGGGATGCTTATGTTGATCATCCTAGTTTTGGTATTGCCATTATCGGTCGATTGTTAGAAGCAGAAGGGTTTCGTGTCGGTATTATTGCTCAGCCTAATTGGAATGACCCCAAGGATTTTGAGGTGTTTGGAAGACCACGACTGGGATTCATGGTATCCGGGGGTAATCTGGATTCCATGCTGAATAACTATACTGCTGGTAAGAAAAGAAGAAGTGAAGACGATTACGCACCGGGAGGACTGGGCGGGAAGAGACCGAATCGAGCTGTCGTGGTGTATTGTCAAATGATCCGACGGCTTTTTGGTGATGTACCGATCGTGATTGGTGGAATAGAAGCGAGCTTACGACGACACCCGCACTATGACTATTGGGACGATCGCATTCGCCACTCCATTTTAGTAGATTCTCAAGCAGATTTGTTGATTTATGGTATGGGAGAAAAGCAAATCTGGGAGTTGGCAAAGTATTGCCACCGATCCGTACCCATCAGCAAGTTGCATCATATTCCAGGCACCGCTTTTATGGTTCGCGAAATGGAATCTCTTGAAGGCGATATTACATTGCCCTCCTATGGGGATATACACCATAGTAAAGCTTTATATGCAGAAATGATTCAAAAAATTGAACACGAACAGAACCCTTTTTTGGGCAAACGATTCATTCAAGAAGAAGAAACAGGATGGCTTATTGTCAATCCTCCTGCCAAACCTCTGTCAACTGTTGAGTTGGATTCCGTTTATGCTTTGCCCTATGAAAGGGCATGGCATCCCAGTTACGATGCTTTTGGAGGGGTTCCGGCTTTATCGGAGGTAGAGTTCAGCATCACCAGTCACAGGGGTTGTTTCGGAGGGTGTTCTTTCTGTGCCATCACCTCGCATCAAGGTAGAATCATACAGAATCGCAGTCATGACAGTATTTTGCAAGAAATTGAACAAATGACCCTGTCACCCCGGTTTAAAGGGTATATTCACGACATCGGAGGGCCAAGTGCCAACTTCCGTATTCCTTCTTGCGGTAAACAGAGCAAGGTCGGAGCCTGTCAGCATCGTCAATGTTTGTTCCCCGATTTATGCCCGCAATTGGTAGTGGACCATAGCGATTATTTTGCTCTTCTTCGTAAAGCTCGCAAGATTCCCAAGGTCAAAAAAGTTTTCGTTCGCTCCGGAATACGATACGATTACTTACTTGCCGACCCCAAGGCTCGAGAGTATCTGAAAGAACTCTGTCAGTATCATATTAGTGGTCAATTAAAAGTGGCACCGGAGCATGTATCAGATCAAGCCTTACACTATATGGGAAAACCCAAAGCCAACGTTTTCGATCGATTTCGTGAGATGTACCGTGAAGTCAATGAAGAGCTGGGTAGAAACCAGTATTTGGTTCCCTATTTCATGACATCACATCCTGGTTGTGGATTATCGGATGCCATAGAGTTGGCCGAATATGTCAGAGATTTGGGGTTTCAACCTCAGCAAGTACAAGATTTTATTCCTACTCCGGGCAGTGTTTCCACTGCTATGTACTACAGTGGGTTAGATCCGATGACCGGAAAAGACGTTTTGGTGGTGAAGTCACCGGATAAACGAGCACTGCAGAGAGCACTGTTACAATATCGTAAACCGGAACATCGTAGCACTGTCATCAAAGCACTGAAGTTAGGAAATCGCGATGACTTGATGGGAGACCATCCGAAAGCGCTCATTCGATTTCAAACAACTGCTGGGGCTAAAAGTTCATCAAAAGGCAGATCCGGCTTCAAGGGTGGAGGGAAGAAAAGATGAAGTTTTCACTCATTTCACTGGGATGCAGCAAGAATCTAGTGGATAGCGAAATGATGATGGGTATGCTTAGTCAAGCCGGGTATGTGTATGTCAAACCGGAAGAAGCAGAAATATTGGTTATCAATACCTGTGGATTTATTGAACCGGCGAAACAAGAATCCATCGATACCATCTTGGAATCCGCCCAATGGAAGACGACCGGTTCGTTGAAGTATTTATTGGTAGCAGGGTGTTTGGTGCAACGATATGCTAGCGAGTTAGCCCAAGAGATTCCCGAAATTGATGCGCTGTTTGGAGTTGGAGATTTTACGGATGTTTTAGAGATAACCGATTTAGTTCTCAAGGGATCGACCCAGATTGTCAGAAATAGCCCACCGGAGCGTTATTTGTATCAGCACCTATATCCTAGACAACAGGCTACCCTACCTGCAACCGCTTATGTGAAAATTGCAGATGGTTGCGATAATCGTTGTAGTTATTGTGCGATTCCGTTTATCAGGGGGCGTTTTCGAAGCCGCACGATCGAAGATATTATGGCGGAATGCAAGGATTTGGTTGCTAGAGGGGTAAAGGAAATTTGTTTGATTGCCCAAGACTGTACATTATATGGTAAAGACCTTTATGGAGAGTTAAGCTTGGGTAGGCTTTGTCGCGAGATTGTACAAATTCAGGATCTACGTTGGTTGAGAGTTTTGTACTGCTATCCTTCTCATTTTACTGAAGATTTCATGAGTTTATTGGCAACACATCCCAAGATGTGTCAGTATATTGATCTACCTTTACAGCATAGTCAAACTCACTTGCTCAAAGAAATGAATCGGACCGGGTCAAAAGAGGACATTCTGGAATTGATTCAAGATGTAAAGCAGAGGATGCCAGATATCGTGTTACGAACCAGTTATATTGTGGGTTTTCCCGGGGAGACGAGAGCGGATGTAGAGGAACTGGCCAATTTTATACGGCATACAGAATTTGATCACGTAGGTGTATTCTTGTACTCCCCCGAGGAAGGAACTGCTGCTTACGAGAAAGAAGACTCCATTTCGCAAGAAGAGAAAGAACAGCGCCGAAATATCCTTATGGCAGCTCAACAAGAGGTAGTCGCACGCAATAATATGAAATGGGTGCATCGGAAGGTCGAAGCCATTGTTGAGAAAAAATTGTCGGGTGACCAATGGATTGGACGTTTCCGGGGCCAAGCACCCGATATTGATGGGTTGATATTGGTTCAGGGCATTGCAGAAGTTGGTGATTTGAAGGCTGTTGAGATCAAAGGGCTAAAAGGGTATGATTTACTGGCAGTTCAACAAGAAGGGGATGTACACGTATGAACGCAGAATTGATTTCTGTGGGAACTGAAATTCTTTTAGGTCAAATCGTCAACACGAATGCTGCCTGGCTGGCTCAACGCCTTGCTTCCTTTGGTGTCAATGTATACCGACAAGTGACGGTTGGCGATAATTTGACCCGTTTGACGGCAACGATTCAGGATTCTCTGAAGAGAGCAGACATTTTGATATTGACTGGGGGGTTAGGGCCAACCGATGACGATTTGACTCGCGAAGGAGTAGCAGCGGCAACCTATCACCCTCTCATCATGGACGAGGATCAGAAGGCCTGGTTGATTCAACGATTTCAAAGCCGTTTTGGAAAAATGCCGGAGAACAACCTAAAACAGGCCATGAAACCGGAAGAATCGATTATCCTTCCAAACCCCAATGGCACAGCTTGTGGCTATGCCGTTCCGTGTGGAAAACAATGGGTGTTTTTACTTCCCGGACCACCATGGGAAATGGAAGCGATGTTCGAGAATGAAGTGGTGCCATTGTTGGCTCGCTTTTATGACTTGAGCCAACATCTATTCCACCGAAGTTTAAAATTTTTCGGCATTGGTGAATCTGCATTGGAAATGGAAGTTCTAGATTTAATGCGTAGTCAGCAAGACCCAACCATGGCACTCTATGCCGGAATGGGCGAAGTCCAAATGAGATTGACAACGAGGGCTTCAAGCCAAGAGGAAGCCGATCTGAAATTAGACGCTTTGTATCAAAAGGTGGCACAACGGGTGGGAACTTTTATCTATGGCTTTGATGATGAAACCATATTTTCTGCTGTGGCACAACAAATGATTGCGAAAGGCTACACCTTAGCTGTCGCTGAATCGTGCACAGGAGGGCTTATTGCCAGTAGCTTAACCGACATACCCAATGCATCGAAATTTTTCATGCGGGGTTGGGTGACCTATTCCAATGAGAGTAAAATGGAGGAGCTTCAAGTACCTGATGAGATGCTTCAAACATTTGGTGCAGTCAGTGAGGAGACGGTACAAGAGATGGCTCGGCATGCGGCCGAAATCGCCGGGTGTGATTTCGGTCTGGCTGTTAGTGGTATTGCCGGACCGGGTGGCGGTAGTGCCGATAAACCGGTTGGACTCGTCTGGTTCGCGCTGTATGGACCGCAGGGTATGAAAACAAAAAAATTAAACCTTAGTGGCAGCCGTATACAGATTAAAATGCGTGCAGCGAAGAATGCCGCAAATCTTTTACTACAAGAGATTCGATAAATGGATGGGAGGGACGAGGATGAATTTTCTCAACCTTCCTTTTCGTTTGACTGACCTGAATACGGTAACTGCTTTAGATCGGTTGCAACCTAAGACCGGGATGAAGCAGGCCGTTTCCATCCGAGACCTGGAATTCATCGATCCATTTGGGATGATTATGTTGTTATCCTATATCCGATATTTGTCGATGGTGTTAGATCGCGTATGGGTGTACCTTCCTCGCAACGAGAAAGTTCTTCAATACTTAAATCGAAGTGGCTTTTTGCGTGAAATCGCGCAATTTGCGTCCTTGATCCCCAATAATCCCATTTCATATTTGGAACGAGATGAAATGTGGCTCATTCCGGTTCAAGTTTTTCGGGAAGAGGATGATGTCCCTGCACTTGTACAACTATTTATTCAAAGTATTCAAAAACTCATGCAAACCGAACAGCAGCCATTGACCAGGGATCAACGTCTTTTTTGTACGTTGTTATCAGAGCTCTGTCAGAATATACCTCAACACAGTAGGGATCGAGGTTACATAGCCGTTCAGAGTTATCGCGGTCAAACAAGTAGGGAGATTCATATTGCTTTGGCGGATTTAGGTATTGGTTTACGTGGAAGCTTATCACAGAATCATCCGGTTCAACAATGGAGTGAAGCGGAAGTGTTGCATTTTGCTTTGCAACAGGGAACATCGGCCAGCAATGAGCTGGGAAGAGGCCATGGATTAGCGAACGTGGTGAAGTCTTTACAACCATTCCAAGGAAGGTTTTATTTGCGCTCTGGAAGTGGATTGTTGAGCATACGACAAGGGAAAGAAACGTACCAAGATACGCGCTTTTTTCCAGGTGTTCAAGTCGGATTAGTATTAAAAATGAATGAGTCGGTGTGAAATAATTCACAGGCAGGAGAAAAACCGATGCTTGGTGAAATATAGAAAAAAAGAGAAGAATAAGGGGGAGTGCGAATGCAAGTCATCTTAGCCATAAATCCTGGTTCAACCTCAACCAAATTAGCGTTATTGACTCAAGATCAGATTATTGTTCAAGAAACCATGACACACGAAGTGGAAGATTTAGCTACGTTTGATTCGATATTGGCTCAGTTACCTTATCGCGAGCAAATCGTGCAGCTATGGCTGGAAATGCATCTTCATGAGCATACAATCGCTGCAGTGGTGGGTAGAGGTGGAATGCTGAAACCTTTGCATAGCGGAGTGTACAGGGTCAATGAAGCGATGAAGAAGGATTTAAGAGCGGGGACCTATGGCTTACACGCATCCAACTTAGGGGGGTTATTGGCTGATGCCATTGCCTCCAAATTTGGGGTGTACAGTTACATTGTGGATCCGGTATCTGTGGATGAGTTTGCAGAAGTCGCCCGAATCAGTGGTTTACCCGAATTACCGCGAGCCAGTATGTTGCATGCTTTAAACATTCGTGCCACGGTGTTTCGTCATGCTGAGAGGATGCAACAAAATTCAGAACAGTTGAATGTGGTGGTTGCTCATCTAGGAGGAGGCTTCTCGATTGCGGCGGTCAGAAATGGCCGCTTTGTGGATGTGAACAATGCCAACGAAGGTGGCCCCTTTTCTGCGGAGAGAGCAGGAACTCTGCCTGTTTATTCTCTGGTTCGATTATGTTACAGCGGTTGCTATACAGAGAAAGAGATGATTAAGAAAATCAACGGTCAAGCAGGATTGCTTGCTTACTTGGGGACCGGTGATTTACGTGTCGTAGAACAGCGAATCCGCGAAGGGGATGCTCAGGCATTGTCCATATTCGAAGCCATGGCCTATCAGATTTGTAAAGAGATTGCAGCAATGTCTGTTCCTCTTCAAGGAAAAGTAGACGGGATCTTGCTGACCGGGGGCATGGCACATAACGATCGTTTAGTGCGAACGATAGAAGAGTCTGTGGGTTGGATTGGACCCATCTACCGCTACCCTGGAGAAGATGAAATGCGTGCTCTGGCAGATGGAGTCTTGCGGGTGATGAATGGCGACGAAACACCGAGAGAATATTAAAGATAAAGGAGAGAGGTAATTGATTCAATCATTTGATGATTTGTTAAAGGCAGTCACCTCGTTGCCAAAACGGCATATTGCTGTCGCGGCCGCGCACGATTTAGAGGTCT
>ERZ1645189.77-NODE-77-length-24189-cov-4.342504_pt1 | contig 24189 bp, 20 predicted proteins | sample MGYA00575350_ERZ1645189 | MGnify/ENA primary metagenome ERZ1645189 (study PRJEB40845, sample SAMN11283421) | freshwater sediment metagenome | isolation source: river sediment | host: Sediment | place: India: Jajmau, Kanpur | collected 2015-12-17 ...
CTGAGCCAGGATCAAACTCTTCATTGTAAAAATTTTTTAAATGTTTAGCTTGTCCCGTTACTCTTATTATTTATCATTATTTCTCAAAAAAGAACTAACGCTCTACTCTTTTATTGTACTACTTTAAATTGTACTTGTCTTCCATAATGTCAATGAACTTTCCCGTAAAAAAAACGGCGTTTAAACCGTCGTCCCGTTTGGGGAGTGCAAAGGTATGCACTTTTTTTAAATTCCCAAATTTTTATTCAATTTTTTCGAAATTTTTTTCAGATTTTTAACTCTGAAAATAGTTCTTTTAAATTTCAAATAACTTGTTCCGTTTGGGGAGTGCAAAGATAGACAGGAAATGGGATATTCCAAAAATAATATTCTAAATTTGTAGAAAACCTACTAACACTAAATAACTATGTATTGCAGAAATTGTGGTAACGAAGTATCTGACAAAGCGATAATATGTGTCGCTTGCGGTACTCATCCTCTGGCAGGCAACAGAATTTGTCCCAATTGCCGTGCAGCTACGCCGGAATCGGCTACTTATTGTACTAAATGCGGAGTCGCATTAACTGACAGATCCAATGAATCTGAATTTGACTGGCTCACGACATTGCTCTTGTGTGTATTTCTGGGTACATTCGGAATACATAGATTCTACACCAAAAGTACTGGTATTGGTCTTATCCAGCTCTTTACACTGGGCGGATGCGGGATCTGGGTATTAATAGACCTGATAATGATTGTTGTAGGCAGTTTCAGAGATGGTTATGGCAAAACACTGGTTAATAAGTCCAGAATTTAGAAAATTTACCTTGTTTCTACTTGCCGTTTCACCTGTTATCTTCTATTTCCTTCCTTCTGATAAGATATATTATGGTCATTCTGTATGTCTTTTCAGAAACTTGTTTGGAATTGAATGTTACGGATGCGGAATGGTGCGCGCCCTCTACTCGGCTATACACTTAAATATTACTGAATCAATATCGTATAACCCTATGGTGATTATTGTTGCTCCCCTGCTGTTCTATGTATGGAGCAAAACTTTATATATAGGTATTAAGTCTAGGAATTAATTAATACCTTTGCAAACCATACGTGATTAATACATTACAATGCAATCTGACAAAATCGTTATCATTCCTACCTACAACGAAAAGGAGAACATTCGAAAAATTATTGAAGCAATACGCTCATTAGAAGAAAACTATCATATTCTCATTGTAGATGATGGTTCTCCTGACGGCACAGCAGATATCGTTAAAGAGATGCAAATTAACTATGAAGACTCACTTCACCTGATTGAAAGAGTTGGTAAGCAAGGCCTTGGCACTGCTTATATTACCGGATTTAACTGGGCTCTATCTCATCATTACGAGTATGTTTTTGAGATGGATGCTGATTTTTCACACAGTCCTAATGATTTGCCTAAACTTTATCATGCCTGTCTGAATGGAGCAGATCTGGCAATTGGTTCCCGCTATTGTAATGGTATTAGTGTTATCAACTGGCCAATTGGCAGGGTTATTATGTCTTACTACGCATCTGCATATGTACGTAAAGTATTGGGTATCAATATTTTTGACACTACTGCCGGTTTTAAATGCTATAGGCGTGCCGTGCTGAATACCATTGATTTTGAGAAAATCAGAATGAGAGGATATGGTTTCCAGATAGAAATGAAGTACAACACCCACCGCTTAGGTTTTACAATCAAAGAGGTACCAATTATTTTTGTTGACAGAACAGAGGGTACTTCCAAAATGAGCAGCGGAATTTTCGGAGAGGCTTTCTGGGGTGTTCTTAAGATGAAATTCCGGAAAATAAGACCAAGAGTGGCTTCAAATCCACAATCATAATGACAACTTTAATCAGGAACTGTACAGTTATTAATGAAGGAGTTTCCTTCAAAGGTGGTGTATTAATTGATAATGAGTATATATCTGAGGTTTTTTGTGAACCATGTAAATATCCTGAGGCAGATTCAGTAATTGACGGAAACGGACTATTGCTATTGCCTGGCATTATTGATGACCAGGTGCATTTCAGAGAGCCTGGCAACACTCATAAAGGCGATATTGAAAGTGAGAGCAAAGCTGCAATTCTTGGTGGTGTTACATCATTTATGGAGATGCCAAATACAAATCCTCCGGCAGTTACCCTTGAAGAGCTTGAAAAAAAGTATGAGATTGCTGCACGTACATCGTATGCAAACTTCTCATTCTACCTTGGCGGTTCCAATGATAATTATGAAGAAATTGAGAAAGCAAATCCTCAAGATATTTGTGGCATCAAGCTTTTCATGGGATCATCAACAGGAAACATGCTGGTAGATAATCAATTATCTTTAGAACGCATTTTTGCTGGAACAAAAATGTTAATTGCAACACATTGTGAGGAGGAATCTGTTATCCGTTCAAACCTGAAAGATGCCTCTGAAAAGTATGGAGATAATATTCCTTTTTCTATGCATCCTGTTATCAGAAGCCGGGAAGCATGCATAGAGTCCACTAAAAAGGCTGTTGATTTAGCGCTGAGAAACAATTCGTCACTTCACATACTTCACATTTCAACCAAGGAAGAGATTGAAATAATTAAAGAGGCACAGAAAATTAATCCAAAAATCACCGGTGAAGTGTGCGTTCATTATATGTTACTTGACAGCACAAGTTACGGTCACTACGGAAGCAGAATGAAGTGTAATCCGGCTATTAAAGATGAAGAGGACAGAGTGGCCATAATATCTGCCGTTAAGAGCGGGATTATTAAGGTTGTTGCAACAGATCATGCCCCTCACACATTTGAAGAGAAGCAAAAAAATTACTCCGCAGCACCTTCCGGCCTTCCTCTCATTCAGCATAGTTTTCAAATAATGTGGAAACTACATCTGGACGGACATTTCAGCATATATGACATTGCAGACAGAATGAGCCATTCACCTGCAGAAAGATTCAGGGTATATAAAAGAGGATACATCAGGAAAGGCTATTTTGCCGATTTATTTCTTGCAGATCCGTCTGTTAACGAGGTTGTAACAAAAGAGAGTCTGGCATATAAGTGTAAATGGTCTCCATTTGAAGGAGAGGTATTGCCTTCTAAAATTTTATATACCTTCGTTAACGGGGTACAGGTTGTTAAAAATGGTAAAGTCACCGGAGTTAGAGCCGGATCAAGATTAAAATTTATATATGAAGAATAGAGGCGAGGCAGTAATTGTATACGGTTCCATTATATCTGCCGTTATTTTCTGGGGATTTTCCTTTATCTGGACCAACTCTCTCTTAAAACAAAACTTTCCTCCCATTGCTCTTGTCTTTTTCAGGATGCTTTTTGCTGCAATCCTGTTATTTATAGTTTCATTAGCAGCAAGGAAAATTGAAAGGGTACACAAAAAAGATTTTGGATGGTTTCTGTTACTTGTTTTGCTTGAACCATTCATATACTTTATAGGTGAAACTTTTGGTCTTCAAATCGTGAATTCTCCAACCCTGGGCTCAATTATTATTGCAACAATCCCAATATTTGCACTAATTCCAGGTATGCTTGTATATAAAGAAAAGATAACTGCAATTAATGTTATAGGAGTATTTGTAACCCTGCCCGGAATATTACTTGTAGTGTTTGATAAAGGAGCAATATCTGTCGATCATTACTGGGGAATTTTTCTTCTCTTTATTGCTGTTTTCGCAGCTGTAGGATATTCTGTGGTCGTTAAAAGACTCGCCAGAACATATAACAGCTACACAATTGCAACATATCAGCATATTCTTGGCGCCCTTTACTTTCTGCCACTGTTTCTGATATATGACTATGATACATTTTCAGTAAGCATGTTCACTCCGCAAGTACTGCAGCCACTGTTGTTCCTTGCCATACTCTGTTCTTGTACAGCCTTTATTCTCTTTATCAATTCTATAAAGGCGCTTGGTATTGCCAGGGCTAATATCTTTACCACTTTGGTTCCTGCAATTTCTGCTTTTGGAGCATATATGCTGGGGCAGGAGAGCCTTAACCTGATGAAGATTGCTGGAATTACAATTGTAATTGCAGGCGTAATTGTTGCCCAAAGAGAAAAGAAATAACCTGCAGTTATGAAATATTCTTCATGCTGAGCTGAATTCTTCCTCTTTTTAAATCAACTTCCACTACTTTTACTGTTACTACCTGCTGTAATTTTACAACTTCAGAAGGAGATGAGACAAATCTGTCGCATAACTGGGAAATATGAACCAGTCCGTCCTGTTTAATTCCAATATCCACAAAGGCACCAAAATTGGTTATATTGGTTACAATTCCGGGAAGAATCATCCCAAGTTTCAAGTCGTCGATAGTATGAATATCAGGCGAGAACTCCATTACCTGAGCCAGCTTTCTCGGATCCCGTCCCGGCTTTGCAAGCTCATCCATAATGTCATTTAATGTGGGTAATCCAATATCTGCAGATACATACTTCTTAATATCAATCGATTTCCTTGCCGATTCATCAGCAATAAGTGCACTGGTTGATAGTTTCATTTCTGAAGCCATAGCTTCTACAAGTTTGTATCTCTCCGGATGCACAGCTGTATTATCTAACGGATTTTCGGCATCAGGAATGCGCAAAAAACCTGCACATTGTTCAAATACTTTATCTCCCAGTCTCTTAACTTTTAAAAGTTCCATTCTTGATTTAAAGGTTCCTTTTTCTTTTCTGTAATCAACTATGTTTTGAGCAAGTGAAGGGCCAATACCTGAAACATATGATAGAAGATGCTTGCTGGCAGTGTTTAGATTAACCCCTACCCTGTTAACACAGCTGATAACTGTGTTGTCAAGCATCTCCTTAAGTAAATTCTGATCGACATCATGCTGATATTGTCCGACTCCTATAGATTTTGGATCAATTTTTACAAGTTCTGCAAGAGGGTCCATTACTCTTCTTCCAATTGATACCGCTCCCCTTACAGTGACATCATAGTCCGGAAACTCCTCCCTTGCAACAGGAGAAGCTGAATAGACTGAAGCTCCATCTTCACTGACAGAAAATATCTGCACACCCTTTGGCATTGGTATTTTCTTAATAAATGCCTCAGTTTCCCGGCTGGCAGTGCCGTCCCCAATAGCAATAATCTCAATTTTGTATGACTCTACCAAATTTGAAATTTTCTTTATTGCATTAATTTTTTCATTGACAGGCGGATGCGGATAGATTGTATCGTTATGAAGCAGTTCTCCCTGAGCACTCAGACATACAACCTTACAACCGGTTCTGAATCCCGGGTCCAGTGCAAGTACTCGTTTCTGACCTGCCGGAGCAGCAAGAAGCAGAGCTGTTAAGTTTTCTCCGAAAACTTTAATCGATTCCAGATCTGCCCTCTCTTTAGCTGCTTTCAGAGCTTCGTTCTCAACAGACGGGTGAAGCAGCCTCTTATATGAGTCCTCAATGGCCAGCTCTATCTGCTCCCTGCATGAGGCGGTTGGTTCTCCCCTCTTTTTATAAACTGATCTTCTGATATAGTTGAGAGAATATTCAGGATCAACTTCAAGTTTTACAGACAACTCGCCCTCTCTCTCTCCTCTCAGGATTGCAAGAACTCTGTGAGCAGGGATGTTTGAAATGGCTCCGGAAAATTCAAAATAGTTTCTGTATTTGCTCTCATCAGAAGCTGCTGAATCCTTATGAGGTTTTGAAATAATCCTGGCAAATTTTTGATACTGCCCCCTCAGAGACTCTCTTACGGAAATATCTTCACTAATCCATTCTGATATTATATCTCTTGCACCGGATAGTGCTTCCTGTACATCTTTAACACTCTCTCCGGTGAATTGTAACGCGTCTTTCTCCGGTGATTTTGACTCAAAACTGAAAATTTTTGAAGCTAAAGGTTCTAGCCCTTTTTCTTTTGCAATTGAAGCTCGTGTTCTCCGTTTAGGCCTGAACGGAAGATAAATATCCTCAAGCCTTTGTAACTCTACACAGTTTTCAATTTCATTTTTCAGTTCTTCTGTAAGCTTGTTTTGCTCTTCGATTGAAGTCAAAACAGACTCCTTCCTTTTGTCGAGATCCAGAAATTTTGTAAAGTAATGTTTGATTTCTGCTACCTGTACCTCATCAAGTGAGCCAGTCCTCTCCTTTCTGTATCTTGAAATAAATGGAATTGTTGCGCCCTCTTCAAGGAGTTGAATACAATGCTCAGCCTGCCATTTGTTAATTGACAGCAGTGAACAGATATGATTAACGTAAAGATTATTCATGTGAAACTTTCTGAAGTTGTTCCCGGTAGGCCGAGAAAATTTTTGATTTTGATACAAAGCCGGTATATCTTCCTGAAGAGTCTGCTACGGGTAAATTCCAGGTAGATGTTCTTTCAAATTTATTCATAACACACTCCATAGAATCATCAACTGAAACAATTTCCTGAGGAGTTTGCATTAATTCAGATACTTTGTCCTTTTCATAACGTTCTGTACTGAACATAATTTGCCTTATGTCATCCAGAAGGATAATCCCCTTTAAGAATCCCTGCTCATCAATTACTGGAAAAATATTGCGTTTGGATTCTCTAACCTTCATAATTAAATCGCCAAGTACAGAGTTCACGTTAACAGGAAGAAAATCTTTTTCTATAAGGTCAGATGTTTTAAGCAGAGTGAGTACAGCCTGGTCGCTATTATGTGTAAGCAGGGCTCCCTGCTTTGCAATACGTTTTGTATAAATCGAATATGTTTCAAATGCCCTGATTGTCGCAAATGATATTGCAGCTGTTATAATTAACGGAGTCAGCAACATATATCCACCTGTTATTTCTGCAATAAGAAATATTGCTGTAAGAGGGGCCTGCATAACTCCTGCCATTAATCCTGCCATTCCCACAAGTGCAAAATTGGCCTCTGGAACAATATATAGCCCTGTTAAATTGATTGACCTTGCAATTACAAAGCCGGCAACTCCACCAATGAACAACGTTGGACCGAAAGTACCACCAACTCCGCCTCCCGCATTTGTAAAGGACATTGCCCAAACTTTAAAAAAGATTACTGCCGCAAAGAACAGAGGTGTAAACCAGCCAATATTGAATAAAGAAGAAAAAATGCTTGGCCCGATTGCAGCCTCCGTATTGTTGTTTAGCAAATGAGAGAGTGATTCGTAGCCCTCTCCGAATAACGGAGGAAAAAGAAATATTAGCAAGCCTAGAGAAACAGCAGATATATACCACCTTCTGTAAGTTCTTTTTATTGAAGAAATCCTGTCTTCCAGTCTTAGTGTCATTCTGATGAAATAGAGAGAGACAAGTCCGCAGGCAACTCCAAGAATTATATAAAATGGAATATTTGCCATATTAAACGCTTCAATGCTGTTTGCAAATACAACTTTATCTCCCAGAAAAAGATAGGAAACAGTTGTTGCAGTTACCGCAGACACCAGCAAAGGAAGGATTGATGTCATTGAAATATTAAAGAGTAGAATCTCAAGGGTGAACAAAACACCAGCTAGCGGAGCCTTGAAAATTCCAGCGACCGCTCCCGCTGCACCGCAACCCAGAAGTATTGTCATATGTTTATATGACAATCCCATAATTCTTGCAGTATTTGAACCAATAGCTGCCCCTGTATATACAATTGGGGCCTCTGCTCCAACAGAACCTCCAAAACCAATAGTCAGAGAACTGGCAATAATTGATGACCAGGTATTGTGAGGCTTAATTTTGGACTCATTCTTTGATAGCGCAATCAGAACTTTTGTGACTCCGTGACCAATATTGTCTTTTATTACAAATTTCACGAAGAGCAGCGCAATGAGCATTCCAACTCCGGGATAAACAATATATAATATGCTTTCTGCAGGAGTATTAAACCATCCGGTGAGAGTCCATGCAACAAAGTGAATGGCATGTTTCAGAAGGACTGCGGCAAGACCGCTTCCTAATCCTACAACCAGTGCCATAATGAACAGCAATTGATTTTCCGGCAGTTGCCGGAGTTTGCAAAGCATGCTGTCCAATAATTTCCTGAAATTTCGCATACGCGAAAATACAAAAAAAAGGCTGAAAACTCAGCCTTTATTACCTCTTGATTAAAAAGATGTTATTCGTCAGTGTCCTCTTCCTCTTCAGTGAAACTTCCTGAAGAATCATCATCAGGGAATTCGTCCGGATCTGCTCCCTCTCCGTCTGAAGATCCGCCACCAAACAGTTCATCGGCAGCTTCTTCATAATCATCAATTTTCACGTCAACTTTAACGAGGTAAATTGCATCTGGTACCTCGAGTGAAATTGCGTAAAAGAATGATCCGTCCGGTTTGTCGACTTTAAATATCTCTCCCATGTAGTCTGCATAACCTCTGGGGTATCTCTCCTTGATGATTGCAAGAAGTTCGGGGCTCAGGTTATTGTAACTAACTACCAATCTGCGCTTGGACTGTCCCGGAGCGGTCTGGCCTGTTGATTTGTTTTTAGCTGTATTTGAATTTTTCTCCATATAGTTAAACTGTTCGATTTAGATTTCGGGCTGCAATTATAGTGCAAAAATTTAAGTTAATACAACCTTTTTCTACTTTTTATTTAAAAAAAATGATTTTTGTTTGAGTTTCATCTCAGGACTTTTTTCTACAAATATAGTTTTCAGGGTTTTAGGATCAATACCTGTACAAAAAATTATTGAGGATCTTGTTAATGGAGTTGGGGTAAAATCCTGAACCTGTTCTAATCTAATATCTTTAAGATAAGGATTTTGCGCAAGAGATTTCATATCTTCCATTGTGCATCCCGGGTGACTGGAAATAAAATATGGTACGATCTGGTATTTTAAACCCTCTTTTTTAATAATTGAGTCAAATTCCAGCTTAAGATTCTGAAATAAAGCAAAGGATGGTTTTCCCATACTTTTGAGAACATGTTCCTGTGTGTGTTCTGGAGCAACCTTAAATCTTCCTGAAGTGTGATTGACAATAACCTCCCTGAGGTATCTCTTTCCGGATTCATTTAAATATCCCTTATCATCAAGAAATAAATCATAACGAATTCCACTGCCTACAAAAGCCTTTTTGATTCCTTTTACAGCAGAAATTTTCTCGTACAGATTCAGCAGTGGGTTATGAGAAATATCGAGATTTTTGCAGATTGACGGATAAATGCAACTCTCTCTTTTGCATTTTACACACTGGTCTGTGTTAATACCCTGCATTTTATACATGTTAGCAGAAGGTCCGCCCAAATCTGATATATATCCTTTAAAGTCATCCATACCAGCAACCCTTTCTGCCTCTTTCAGGATTGATTCTTCAGATCTGGACTGTACAAATTTCCCCTGATGAGCAGAAATTGTACAGAAACTGCATGAACCAAAACATCCCCGGTGTGTGTTGATTGAAAATTTTATCATTTCATAAGCAGGAATGTGCTTATCCTTATACCTTGGATGTGGTTTTCGTGTATATGGAAGGTCGTAATAGGCATCGATCTCGCCAACCTCTGCTACAGGAAAGGGGGGATTAACCTGTACAAACTTCCCATTGACAGGCTCTGTCAGATGTTTTGGATAATAGACATTAGACTCCTGTTCGATAATCCTGAAATTTTCTGCTAGTGCAGTTTTGCTTTTAATACACTCTTCATAGGATTTCAGCTCAATTGTATCTTTGCGGTCGTTTAACGGTTCACTGGTTACATATGCTATCTGTGGGATTTTTCTGATCTGATGAACCGGGGTATATGATGCAATTGCAGCAGCTAGTTCAATTACAGGCCTCTCTCCCATTCCATATACAAGCCAGTCTGCACCTGATTCAATCAGAACAGATGGTTTAATTTTATCCTGCCAGTAGTCATAATGGGTGAATCTTCTCAGAGAAGCTTCCACTCCGCCTATCACAACAGGAATATGGGGGTAGATGCTTTTAAGTATCTGAGAATATACTGTAACAGCATAGTCTGGTCTTCTTCCTGCGGCACCATCTGGTGTATATGCATCATTGCTTCGAAGCCTCTTGTTTGCAGTATAATGATTAATCATAGAATCCATCACACCTGCGTTGACTCCAAAAAAAAGCCTTGGTTCACCAAGTTTTTTGAAATCCCTTAAGTCGTCTCTCCAGTTGGGCTGGGGTACAATTGCTACTTTATAACCTTCATTTTCAAGTACCCTGGCAATAACTGCTGTCCCAAATGAAGGATGATCAATAAATGCATCACCGGAGAAGAGTATTATATCTGCATAATCCCATCCCAGCAAATCCATCTCCTTTCTTGAAGTAGGAAAAAATATGTCACTTTTAACAGCCATCCTACATCCTCTCAGGCAGGGTAATACCAAGAATACCCATTGCCTTAGATAAAATTTTGGCTATGCTTTGAATTAAAACCAGCCTTTGATTTCTGATATCTGCATTCTCCTCTCTGAGAATTGAAACCTCATGATAGTAATGATTGAACTCTTTTGCCAGTTCGTATGCATAATTTGCTACCAGGGCAGGTGAATGTGCTTCACCGGCTTCGGCAATTTTATCCGGAAAAGTATTCATCAGCTTAATAATCTCTCTCTCTTTTGCATTTAGTTCTGCAGAATTGAAATGCGGATATATCCCCTGCTCTGATGCTTTTCTGAGTATTGATTTTATTCTGGCATGAGTATACTGAATAAAAGGGCCCGTATTACCATTGAAATCAATAGATTCTTTAGGATCAAAAAGCATTGTTTTTCTTGGATCTACTTTCAGTATGAAATATTTAAGAGCACCAAGTCCAAGCATTTCAAAAACTGAGTTTTGCTCCTCAGGAGACATATTGTCAAGTTTTCCCAGCTCCATTGAGGTTTCTCTTGCAGTGTTAACCATATCTTCAATGAGATCATCGGCATCTACTACGGTACCCTCCCTTGATTTCATCTTTCCTTCCGGCAGTTCAACCATTCCGTAAGAAAGATGATATATGGAATCAGACCAGTTGAATCCAAGTTTTTTCAGGATAAGCTTGAGAACCTGAAAGTGGTAATTCTGCTCATTTCCAACAACATAAATTAACTCGTTGAATGTATACTCTGCAAATCTCTGATGTGCAGTCCCAAGATCCTGTGTCATATAGACAGAAGTTCCGTCAGCTCTTAGCAATAACTTTTCATCAAGTCCGTCCGATGTAAGGTCACACCATACAGATCCATTCTCTTTCTCTGTAAACACACCTTTTTTCAGTCCCTCTTTTACAAGCTCCTTCCCGAGGAGGTATGTCTGAGATTCATAATAGGTTTTGTCAAAAGAGACTCCCAGCCTTTTGTATGTTTTATCAAATCCTTCATATACCCATGAATTCATTGTCTTCCATAAATCTACGGTATCTTTATCTCCCCTCTCCCATCTTACCAGCATCTCCTGTGCCTCCTTAAGAATAGCAGCCTGCTTTTCTGCTTCCTCCTTATCAAGTCCTGATGATACAAGTATTTCAATCTCCTTTTTGAGCATCTCATTGAAAATTACATAGTACTTTCCAACCAGATGGTCACCCTTCATCCCGCTTGAAACAGGGGTTTCGCCATTTGCTCTCTTCTGCCAGGCAAGCATTGATTTGCATATATGTATACCTCTGTCATTTACAAGATTTACCTTGACAACTTTGTGCCCGTTTGCCTCAAGAAGTGTGGCTACGGACCATCCAAGCAGATTGTTTCTGATGTGGCCCAGGTGTAGAGGCTTATTAGTATTTGGTGAAGAGTATTCAACCATTACTGTCTTTCCTGATTCAGGATGCTGTCCCCAGTCCGCCGACTCAGAAATGTTTTTAAATGTATTCAGCCAAAAGTTATCCGAAAGCGTAATGTTAAGAAAGCCCTTAACTACATTGAATGCTTTTACCTCCGGAGAATTTCCAGCTATATACTCACCAAGCTCCTGAGCAGTGGCCTCCGGAGATTTTTTTGACGTCTTAAGCAAAGGGAAGACAACAATAGTTATGTCTCCTTCAAACTCTTTGCGTGTTGCCTGAGTCTGAAAAAAATTATCTTGCAGCTTTTCTCCGTACAGAGCTTCAACCGCCTCTTTCAGCTTCAATGTTATTAATTTTTCAGGATTCATTGTTATTCAGTTTTGTTAAAGTAAATTTTCATCTCCTTTTTAACCTTTGGAGAGAGTATAAGTAAAGTAATCATTGTTGGAATTGCCATTAATGCATATGCGCTGTCAATAACGCCAACAACAACATCCAGTGAAATTACCGCTCCCACAACTAGCATTAAAAGGAAGAAATAATTATAGTAATGAGCATATTTTGCACCAAAAAGAAAATTGGTGCATTTTACTCCGTAATATGAATACGAAAACATAGTTGAGAAGGCAAATATTGTAGCCATCACAAGTAAAAGGTAATGTCCAAGACCGGGAATAGACATTTCAAATGAGTTCATAGCCATCTGAATACCTTGTAGCTGAGAAACTTCATACTGACCATTAATCAGGATAGCCAGCGCAGTAAGTGTACAAACCAGACCAGAATCAATTGAAGGACCAATCATTGCCACAAGACCCTCTCTTATTGGCTCCGTATTTTTAGAAGCCCCGTGCATCATGGAAGCTGTACCAACACCTGCCTCATTTACAAATGCAGCTCTTCTTGCTCCGATAACAATAGCAGATCCCGCAAGTCCGCCAAGACCGGCTTTAAACTGGAAAGCCTCTCTGAATATTGATGCAAATACTTCCGGTACAACACTAAAATTTGTAATTACTATATATCCAACAAGTAAAAAATACATTCCAACCATTGTGGGCACAAGTTTAGCAGAAACTTTGGATATTCTCTGAATTCCACCTAAAACAACAACAGATACAATCAGAGTTATTGCAATTCCAATTGACATTCTTAAAATAAATGAGTTTTGAATGCCCATAGGAGTAGTCACAACTGTAGTAATAGCCTCTGTAAGCTGATTTGCCTGCATTAGACAAAGGGTTCCTATAAGGCCGAAAACAGAAAAAAAGATTGCCATAGGTTTCCACTTTGGTCCGAGTCCTTTTGTAATCATATACATAGGACCACCCTGAGTCTCTCCTGCAGAATCTTTCCCCTTAAACATAATAGTCAGGCTGCCTTCAAAGAATTTTGTGGCCATACCCACAATCGCACTCACCCACATCCAGAATATTGTTCCCGGACCTCCCATCGTAAGGGCAACTGCCACACCGGAAATATTTCCCATACCTACAGTTGAAGCAATTGCGCTTGCAAGAGCTTCAAATGAACTGATTTGCCCCGGAGCATCATCCTCTTTCTTTTTTAAAGACTTTAAAGCTCTGCCATAATATCTGAATGGTACAAACCCCGAATATATCAGAAACCAGAATCCACCGCCAATTAAAAGAAGAAACAGGGGCATCCCCCAGAGCCAGTTGCCAAAATCAACAATCAGCTCTCCAATCGACTGCCAGAAGTTAGACATTTATTGTTATGATTAGATTTGTGGCAAAGATAATATTTAGAATTTAAAGAAATCATTCATCATCGGATAAAGAAAGCTTTCTGGCCACATAATTGACTGTTGTACCCTGAAAAAGTAATGAAACAATTGTAACGAAGAAAACTATGTCAAACATTAACTGTCCGTTTTCAATACCTGCAATTAAAGGATATGTTGCAAACACAATTGGGACGGCTCCGCGGAGACCTACCCATGATACATAATGTCTTGCATTGGCACTAAAGTTTCTGAATGGAGATAATGATATAAATACAGCAAGCGGCCTTGAGAATACAATAAGCGCAACTGCAATCAGAATTCCGGGCAAAGCAATTTTTATTAGCTCTGCTGGGTTAACAAACAAACCCAGTGTCAAAAACAGCACAAGCTGACTTAGCCATGCAATGCTGTCAAAAAAGGTATATGCAGTAGGATCACACTGAGTTTTACTGTTACCAATTACTAACCCGGCTATGTAAACAGCCAGAAATCCATTTCCGTGAAGCAAACCTGTAGCAGACTGAATAAAGAAGAGAGCCGCCAGAAGCAGAACATGATATAGTGACTTGTTATCAGTATCTAGCCGCCTTATAAAAAACAGTGTAGCTTTAGCAAAAACAAATCCGCATACAGCACCTACAGAAAACTGAATTAAAAACTCAGAAATAAAAGTCTCTGCCGAATAATTACCTGAAACAACCATATTCAGGAAAATAATCATGAGCATATATGCCATAGGGTCATTGCTTCCGCTTTCAAGTTCCAGAACTGGTTTCAGGTTCTCTTTAAGCTTTACGCCTTTCGATCGCAATATTGAAAAAACAGAAGCTGAATCAGTAGAAGACATTACTGCTGCCAGAAGCATTGATTCAGCAATTGTTAATCCTGGAAATCCGCTTAGCAGGTCAGTCACAAAATAAATAACGGTACCGGTAAATAAAGTTGTCAGTAAGACACCAAGTGTTGATAGTAATATACCTGGTGCAAGGACCGGTCGTATATCCTTAAACCTCGTGTCAAATCCTCCGGAAAAAAGGATAATACTAAGAGCGACATTTCCAATGAATTGAGAAATATAAGGACTGTCAAATTTAATCCCAACACCGTCACTGCCAAAGAACATACCTATAAGCAAAAAGAGGAGTAACAGAGGTACTCCAAATTTATAAGCAGCCTTTCCGGCGACAATACTGACAAAAATCAGAACTGAGCCAATCAGCAATATGTTCTCTGCCGTTAGTTGCATAATTGCAAATATACAAAAAAAGGCACTCTTTCATGAGTGCCTTTTTAAGAAATATTATGAATTTATTTTAATCCTCTGTTTTTAAGAAGAGCATCAATTCCCGGCTGAGCTCCCCTGAAATTCACATACAAAGTCATAGCTTCGTCCTGACCGGCACGGGCAAGAACCTCTTTTCTGAACTTGGCAGCAACCTCCTTATTGAAGATATCACCTGTCTCAACAAATGCCTGATATGCATCACTGTCGAGCACTTCTGCCCATATATATGAATAATATCCTGCTGTATAACCACCACCGAAAGTATGGCTGAAGTATGTACTTCTGTATCTTGGAGGAATCTGAGAAACAAGACCTCTGTCACCAAGCACCTTTGCCTCGAAAGCATTAACATCCAGATTTGCCGGCATCTCCTTAATAATATGATAATCCATATCAAGAAGTGAAGCTGCAAGATATTCTGTTGTAGCAAAACCTTGTCCGTATTTGCCTGCATTTACTATCTTATCGATTAGTGTCTGGGGAATTACTTCACCGGTCTGATAATGTTTTGCATACATCTTAAGAACCTGTGGCTCAAATGCCCAGTGCTCCATAATCTGAGACGGAAGTTCAACAAAATCTCTGGTCATTCCGCCAACTCCATAATAATGAACATCTTTAAGAAGACTAGCAAGTGCATGTCCAAACTCATGGAAGAAAGTTTCTGTCTCATCTGTGCTCAGAAGAGCAGGCTCATCACCGTTAGGACGGGTAAAGTTTCCTACGATGTTAACCAGTGGAGCAACTCTTTCACCATTTTTGTAGGTCTGTGATCGGAAACCGCTGCACCATGCACCGCCTCTTTTAGCACCCGGGCGTGCAAACATATCCATATAAAGAATACCAAGATGAGATCCATCTGCATCCTTACACTCGTAAACAGTAGCTTCTGCATGAGGCACAGGAACATTTTGAAGCTGTGTAAAAGTAATTCCGTACAGCTGATTAGCTACATAAAAAATACCATCTCTTACATTTTCAAGTTTAAAATATGGTCTCAGCTGTGAATCGCTAAGATCAAATTTCTTAGCCATTGCCTTTTCGAAATAGAATCTCCAGTCTGACGCCTCCAGCTGACCTGTAAATCCCTCTTCGGCTGCTATCTGAGACATATCAGCAAGTTCGCGTTTGGCTGCAGCAAGAGAAGGTGTCCAGAGCTGGTTAAGAAGGTTATAAACAGCTTCAGGAGTTTTTGCCATCCTGTCTGCAAGCTGATACTGTGCAAAATTTTCATATCCAAGAAGCTTTGCTCTCTTAAGTCTAAGGTCAATAAGTTTTTTGATAACCTCTTTGTTATCAAACTCATTGTTATTATTACATCTGTTAAGATATGCTGTCAGAATATCTCTTCTCAGCTCTCTGTTTTCTGATTGCTGAAGGAAAGGCATTATGCTTGGATTGTCAAGGCCGAATACCCATTTGCCAGTGTTTACAGAGTCTTTCTCACCTCTCTTAAGTGCAGAAGCTCTCATTGATTCAGAAAGACCAGCAAGACTTGAATCGTTATCGATAACAAGTTTGTATGAACCGGTTTCTGCAAGCAGATTCTGTCCGAACTGAAGCTGAAGTGCAGAAATTTCTTCATTTATTTTCTTAAGTTCTGCCTTCTGCTCTTCAGGAAGATCGGCACCGCTTCTAACGAAACCTTTGTACATCTCTTCAAGAAGTCTCATTTGCTCAGCATCCAGACCAAGTGAGTCTTTTTTGGCATAAACGGCTTTAACTCTGTTAAACAGTCCCTGATTGAGACTTATTTCGTTAAAGTGCTTACTTCTGAGAGGAGAAAGTTCCTTCTCCAGGGCAATTACCTCCGGATTTGAATCAGTTCCGCTAAGATTTGAAAATACCGGTGAGATCTTGTCAAGAAGAGCTCCTGCATTGTCATATGCAACAATAGTATTCTCAAACGTTGGTTCCTCCGTATTGTTAACAATTGAATCAATTTCTGCTTTATGCTGAGCCATTGCTTCAACAAAGGCAGGCATATAATGCTCAATTTTAATCTTCTCAAATGGAGGTATTCCAAAAGGAGTGTCCCATTCAGCAAGCAAAGGGTTTTCAGTACCCTTCTGACCGCAGGAAGTTACCAAAGCACCGGCTGCAATCATGGCAAAAAGAAATTTTTTCATTTAATATTCAGGTTATAAGTTAGTTGGTTATCCAAGGTAAGATTTGAGAAGTTTGCTTCTGGCACTATGCCTCAGCCTTCTGATTGCCTTCTCTTTAATTTGACGAACGCGCTCTCTTGTAAGGCCGAAGTGCTCCCCTATCTCCTCAAGAGTCATTTCAGTTGTACCAATGCCAAAGAAGTATTTAACGATATCTCGCTCACGTTCAGTAAGAGTAGACAGAGCTCTCTCAATCTCTTTGTTAAGAGATTCATTCAAAAGTCCCCTGTCTGCATTGGGCGAATCTGTATTTGGCAATACATCCAGCAGATTATTGTCCTCCCCGTCTACAAACGGAGCATCAACAGATACATGTCTTCCTGAAACACGCAATGTATCTGCAATTTTTTCACGTGGAATATCCAGTATGACTGCCAGTTCTTCCGGAGACGGGAGTCTTTCATTCTCCTGCTCGAATTTTGAAAGAGCTTTATTGATTTTATTGAGAGATCCCACCTGATTTAGCGGAAGTCTTACAATTCTTGACTGTTCTGCCAACGCCTGAAGAATTGACTGACGAATCCACCATACGGCATATGAGATAAATTTGAAACCTCTGGTTTCATCAAATTTTTCTGCAGCCTTAATAAGACCAAGATTTCCCTCATTAATCAAGTCGGGGAGACTAAGTCCCTGATTTTGATATTGTTTTGCCACAGAAACCACAAAACGAAGGTTTGCCCTTGTTAGTTTTTCAAGAGCCTCCTGATCCCCTTTTCTTATCCGCTGCGCTAATTCTACCTCGTCTTCTACAGTAATGAGTTCCTCTCTTCCTATCTCCTGGAGATACTTGTCAAGAGAGGCACTCTCCCTGTTTGTAATGGATTTTGTAATCTTAAGTTGTCTCATGTATACATATTATCTTGCAAAGCTACGAAAAAAATGGTTTACGCTGCAAAATTTTAGAGACCTATTCCATAATAGACTATTGACCCATCCGGATAAACACCTTCTACTAATAGCGATCGTTTACTTCTCTGTATAACCGATTCGATTTCTTTTACACTTCCTACGGGAATCTGGTTTACATAAGTGATAACAAAACCCTTTTTTATTCCGGCGCTTCTGAGTTTACCGTCACCAACTTTAACCACTTCAACTCCTTGTCTCAGTGACAGCATTTTCAATGTCTCCTTTGAAGCCTCCTTTAATTCAGATCCAAAGAGTAATGAGGCTCCGCTCAAATTTGCAGCAGCCAGTTCTGACCCGCCTGCTTTGGCTTGTAATACAACTGAAAATGGAATAAGTTTACCATCTCTTTTAATTTCGACATTAATCTTATCCTTGGGTCTGTACTTACTTATCTGCTCCTGAACCGCAGGAGCCGAACTTACTGTTATTCCGTTAATCTTTGCCAAAACATCTCCATTTCTGATTCCTGCTCTGTCAGCAGCACCATCCCTGGATACTTCTGCAATAAAGACACCCTCATTTCCTTTAAGGCCGAATTCTTTTGCAACCTCTTCGTCAATTTCCCGCATTGTTATTCCCATAACTGCTCTTTGGACAGTTCCAAAATCAAGTATATCCTCAACAACTTTTTTGGCTATTGTTGTAGGTACAGCAAAAGAATACCCTGAATACGAACCAGTTCTTGATGCAATTGCAGTGTTAATGCCCACCAGTTCTCCTCTTGTGTTTACAAGTGCACCTCCTGAGTTTCCGGGATTTACAGCTGCATCTGTCTGAATAAATGATTCAATTTTAAATTCACCATCCATCGCAGGCATACTTCTGGCTTTTGCGCTAACTATACCTGCTGTTATTGTCGAACGAAGATTGTATGGGTTTCCGATAGCAAGCACCCATTCGCCCAGGCGAAGTGAATCAGAGTTTCCAAAAGTTACAAAAGGAAGGTTTTCTGCATCTATTTTGAGCAGGGCTATGTCTGTAACAGGGTCGCTTCCAACAGGTTTTGCCTTAAAACTTTTATTGTTTTCGAGAGTTACAGATATTTCATCTGCTCCCTCAATTACGTGATTGTTTGTAATGATATAACCATCAGTAGTGATTATCACTCCTGAACCAGAGTTAACCTGATTTCTCGGTGTCATTCCGGGATTTCCGTATCCAAAAAAGAAGTCATAAATGGTATACGGTTGTTCAATACCTTTTTTGGTAACTTTTACATGAACAACTGCTTTGACGGCAGTCTCCGCAGCAAATGTAAAATCGGGATAAAGCTGTTCTGATAATGTCACTTTCTGGACAGGAACTCCATCGCTGGAATATGCATAGGTTCCGGAATTTTTGTCAGTTATTTTAATGACTGTAAGGGCTGTAGCCGCGCTGACAACTACTGTCAGAATTAAATAAACAAATATTCTTTTCATATTCATTGATTTTTTCAACCATCCAAAATCAAATTATATGCCATAACTATTTTTTATTATCTTTGTTAAAAATTGAGATTATATGAAATTCGTAGTTTCCAGCACAGAACTTTTAACCAGGCTTCAGTCAGTTTCGAGAGTTATATCATCGAAAAATTCACTGCCAATACTGGATAATTTTCTTTTCATCCTGAAAGACGGACACCTTACAATTACTGCATCTGACCTTGAAACAACTCTTAAGGCAAAAATGTCTATTGACAACATTACAGATGAAGGCGAGATTACTGTTCCGGCTAAACTTCTGGTTGATTCACTACGCGAATTCGCAGATCAGCCGCTGGAATTCAAAACAAATGAGACAAATTCAATTATAGAGATAATATGGGCTACCGGTAATGCCAAGCTGCCCTGCACTACAGCAGATGATTATCCTGCACTTCCTGAACTTGACGAAAACAGGGTTACGGTTTCAATTAATTCACATACCCTCCTGGAAGGTATCAACAGAACCCTGTATGCAACGGCAGAAGAGGAGCTTCGTCCGGTAATGAACGGTATTTTCTTTGATATTGATACTGAGAGTACAACTCTTGTTGCTTCTGATGCGCATAAACTTGTTTGTTACACAAGACATGACATAAAGTCAGAAATTAAGTCATCTTTTATCCTTCCTAAAAAGCCATCGTCTGTCCTAAAGAATATTCTGGGCAAAGGTGATGAGGATGTAATTGTAAGATTTGACAACAGAAATGCATGTTTCGAGTTTGAATCTTTCACTCTGGTTTGCAGGCTGGTTGAGGGTAATTACCCTGCATACAAGTCTGTTATTCCTAAAAACAACACTAACAAACTTGTAATTAACAGGCTTGATTTCCTTAATTCTTCAAGGAGGGTTGCTGTTTGCTCAAATCAGGCTAGCAGTCAGGTGAGACTTAAACTTAGTTATAACACTCTGACTTTGTCTGCCCAGGATCTTGATTTTTCAATATCTGCAAATGAGAATCTGATATGTCAGTATGAAGGAGACAATATGGAAATTGCATTTAAATCAACGTTCCTTATTGAAATTCTGGGTAATCTGCCATACACAGATATCTCACTTGAGCTGTCTGATCCTTCCAGAGCTGCGCTGATACTTGCTGCTGGTCCTGTTGACCCTCAGGAAGAGATTCTTGCACTGCTCATGCCAATGATGGTAAATGCATAACACCATTTCTTGTTAATGAAACTCAATCTTAAGAATCCAATTATTTTTTTCGATATAGAGAGCACCGGCCTCAATGTCTCTTCAGACAGAATTGTTGAGCTGAGTGCTCTCAAGATTTTCCCCAATGGTGATCAGGAGCTCAAGACCAGGCGTCTGAATCCGACAATACCAATTTCGCCAGAAGCTCAGGCTGTGCATGGTATTTCGAACGAAGATGTTAAGGATTGTCCCACTTTTAAGGAGGTTGCCCGCAGCCTTGCAAACTGGATGACAGGATGCGATTTTGCCGGCTACAACTCAATTAAGTTTGATGTTCCCATGCTGGCGGAGGAATTTTTGAGAGCCGGAATTGATTTTGATTTCAGGAAAAGGAAACTTGTTGATATTCAGAACATATTCCATAAAATGGAACAACGCACGCTCAGCGCCGCATATAAGTTCTATTGCAGCAAAAGTCTGGAAAATGCTCACTCGGCTGAGGCTGACACTGTTGCTACGTTTGAAATTCTTGAATCTCAGCTGGATATGTACAAAGATACTCTGGAAAACGATGTGGAGTTCTTGTCAAAATTCTCAATCAGAAGTAATTCTCTTGATTATGCAGGAAGAATTGTTCTGAATGAGAAAGATGTACCTGTCTTCAATTTTGGCAAACACAAAGGTAAGCCGGTCTCTTCCGTTTTTCGCGCAGAACCCAGTTACTATTCATGGATGATGAACGGTGATTTTACACTTGACACAAAACAGGTTCTGACAAAATTGTACAAAGAGTTCTGCACAAATCCGGGAACACTGCTTTAAAGTAATAAGCACATAACGTGAATATTTTTACATACAATGTGCATTCAGATGAATTCACCTTCAAACCGGATACAACTCTGGTCAGGGAGGTGAATACTCTTTATATACCGGGGCAAATTGGCGAAATATCCGTGAATAGCGGGATCTGCGTCAGAATTTCCAAAGCTGCCAAGTGTGTGCCGGCAAAATATGCAGAAAGATATATATCTGATTATTTCTTTGGAATTATTTTATCAGACTGGCTAATAAGCTGCGGGAAAGTATCGTCTCACTTTGAATATCTTAAACTGACAACATTCGAAGGCAGTACTGTCGTCTCTCACAATTCATATACCAAAGAGACTTTTCCTGCAGGAAGCATTTTAAGAACTTATATAAATCAACAGGAGCAATCAGAATTTGTACTTAATGACGAAATATTCGACTTAACTGAAAGAGCTGTTGAAAGAGTTTCATCTCACTTCTCGCTTAAGACAGGTGACTTAGTCATTATTCAAAAAGAAAAACCTTTGAAATTGCAGAAAGGAGACAGCATTATGCTCAGGCTGTCTGGTACTTATGAACATGCATCGGAAAAAGATTTTCAAATAACCATTTTTGATTTTTTAACAAAGTAAGAAGCAGATTTTCCCGCCAGATACCCCGTAGAAAACGCTATCTGCAAATTATACCCACCTGTATCGCCATCGAGATCGACCACCTCTCCTGCGAAAAACAGATTTGGCAATAATCTGGATGCCATCGTCTTTGGTATAATTTCATCAAGACTTACTCCACCTGCCGTAATTACACATCTTTCAAAAGAGGTGTAACCAGTAATTTCCAGCCTCCAGTTCTTAAGTAAATCTGCAATCTTATAAATTTCACCAGACAACTGCAGAGATAATATTTTTGACTGAACTAAACCGGAAGAATTCACGAACGGGATAATTAACTGACCCGGCATCAGCTTTCTCAGGTAGGGGATGTTGTAGTCACCGGTATCAGGATCCCAGAGGTGACAGCCTGTTAGCGTGGCTTTTCCTTGTGCCAGGGCAATCAGGCCGCCCAGGCTGCCAATATAGTTTGTAATTAGAGAATATGTAGGGTGTTTTATCGAAAACTGATTTGACAACCAGTTAACTGCCGGGTCGTGGCTGCCGTAGAATATGATTGCATTATCGGACATGCTGGCAGGCTGTTGTTCAATGGCTTTCCAACGTTCCAAAGCTGTCTGAAAGGCAAATTCCAGATCAACAGGTGAATAGCCAGCGGTGATGAACTCTAACAGTGATTTTTCAACACGGTTGACCAAGGCTGCCTTCTCAAGAGCACCATGTTTGCCTGCAGTGACGCTTTCTGAAACCCTGGTTCCCTGTCCGGGCCGGCTGGTGACCAATCCCTGGCGGCTTAATTCCTGGTAAGCTCGTTGAACAGTGCCGGGTGTGCAGTTCCATTGGCGGGTCATCTCCCGAACAGAAAGGATCCGATCACCTGGCTTTAATTTACCACTTTGAATTTCCTGCCTCAATGAATCAGCTATTTGCTGATAAAGGAATTCGTCATTCATTTATTGATCCAATATAGGCACACATAAACTAAATTAGTGCAGGTTATTACAATTTCGGCAGTATGATCCTGTCCTGGTATTGATATTTTCCTTTACGATCCGCATACGAAACCAGGCATTCTGACTCAGCGCCGAAGAACAGCACCTGAGCAATGCCTTCGTTGGCATAAATTTTTGCCGGTAAAGGAGTGGTATTCGAAATTTCAAGTGTGACAAACCCCTCCCATTCAGGCTCAAATGGGGTTACATTGACGATGATGCCGCAGCGGGCATAGGTACTTTTTCCGACACAAAGGGTCAGGACATCGCGTGGAATGCGGAAATACTCCACTGTGCGGGCAAGTGCGAAAGAATTGGGCGGGATGATACATACATCACCCTTAAAATCGATCATGGATTGTGGGTTGAAGTTTTTTGGGTCAACAATTGCGGAATAGACATTGGTGAATATTTTGAACTCGTCTGCAACACGGATGTCATATCCGTATGAGGACACGCCATAAGAGATAACATTTTCTCGAACCTGTGCCTCTGCAAATGGCTCTATCATCCCGTTTTCTTTTGCGTGTTTGATAATCCAATGATCTGGTTTTAGTGACATTGTCTTTCCTCCTGGCAGGTAATGGTAATAATTTACTGCGGACCCTTGAGCGGTAGCAGTGTTAATTTTCCTGGAAAAATTGTGAAAAGTTGTTTCAAAACAACACCTTGATAATTAACACTCAGACGATACTCGCCTGGCAGCAACTCTGAAAGTCCGAAGATCTCATTATAGTAAGGATCCTGTGCGATGTCAGCCGCATAAGTCTCACCGTAATAGACATTTTTCACAATGTTATTATCACCCAACTGTTCAATGACTACCTGCTGGGTGTGCAGGTCAATATTTGAAGCGTTTTGAAGCACAAGTGTACCTGTTTGTTGATTAATTGTATGATCAATAAGTGGTTTAAGCCACAAGACCGGGTTGACGCTGTGGTCATAGGTGTTTTGTCCTGACCTGATTTCGAAATGCAGGTGACTGCCAATGGCTGAACCTGACGCACCCACCTTCCCAATGACCTCACCGGCTTTCACAAGGGTATTTTCTTTAACAAGAACCTCTGACAGATGCGCATAGAGAGAGAAATATCTCTTTTGATTCTCGCCTATCTGATGCTCGATGATGATCAGGTTACCGTAAAAGCCAGGATAAAGGCCGACTGCTTTTTTGGTGTCATTACCAGCGATAATTACCCTGCCATCAGCTGCGGTCAGAACCGGCGTACCGTAGGCAAAAGGGAATTCCACACCGTGATGGGTTTCCCTGTTGCGGCCTTGGGTCGAACCGTAGGTATACGACCTGTCAATATTGTGCTGTGGGGATGATTGAATTGGATATTCCAGGATAAATTTATCCTCGAACGAGCACCACTCATCATCGCAAACAGCTT
>ERZ1645189.80-NODE-80-length-24043-cov-5.466608_pt1 | contig 24043 bp, 17 predicted proteins | sample MGYA00575350_ERZ1645189 | MGnify/ENA primary metagenome ERZ1645189 (study PRJEB40845, sample SAMN11283421) | freshwater sediment metagenome | isolation source: river sediment | host: Sediment | place: India: Jajmau, Kanpur | collected 2015-12-17 ...
AGCATATTGAGTTACCATATAAGGCCTTTGGGCAATTATCCTATGCTGAAGAAGTTGTGGTTATTGGTAACTCAAAAGGGATAAGACGATATTATCGTGGTAACCAGGTTCAATGTAATGTTCTGGTCTCACACGAGAATGGGGCATCGGGCTATGCAGCCGGAGTTAGCCAAAAGGTTGGCGCATTAAGCCTGAAAACACTCTTCGATACCGCTTTTCAGAAAGCTAAAATGAATCAGAACCCCATCACGTTGCCAATTGGAGCATATACAGTTGTACTGGAACCTCAAGCCGTGTTTAATCTGATGATGTATACTTCTTTTTTAGGGTTCTCAGCCAAAAGCATTCAACAGAAAATGAGTTTCTTGACGGATCGCTTAGGAGAAAAACTATTTGACGAGAAAATCACCATCAAAGATGATTGGGAAGACTCCAATGCTCTTGGTCTTCCGTTTGATATGGAAGGTACGCCAAGGAGTAAATTACTATTGATTGATCATGGCATTGCCAAAGAAGTGGCTTATGATTTAGAAACTGCAGCCAAAGAAAACCGCGCAAGCACGGGACACTCTGTCGGTATGGGCTTTTTTGCCGGTGCGATACCAGTTAATATGGTGATTGAACCGGGACAGAAAACTCTGGAGCAGATTGTTGCCGAAACCGAAGAAGGTTTATTGGTGACAAGATTCCACTATATGAATCCTGTCAATCCCAGACAGGCTTTACTAACAGGCTTGACTCGCGATGGCTTCTACAAAATAGAAAAAGGTCAAATTGTGGCTGCGGTAGCCAACATGAGAATGACCGAGAGTATGTTGAAAGCGTTGAATCAAGTAGAGGAAATCAGCTCTGATGGTCAAAGCATATCTGCTTTCATAGGTACAGTACACATGCCTGCCATGAAAATCAGAGAGTTTCATTTTACCGGTCAAACCGGACTCAAAGAACCTGGAAAGATTTAATCTATTATAAGGGGGCTTGTTCATGTCAGAGATGTCTGAAAACATGAGTACAGAAAAGAACGTATCTCCTGCTTCCAGCAATTTTATCAGAGATGTGATGCTGGAAGACATTAAAAATCAGAAAAATGATGGCAAAATACAAACTCGTTTCCCTCCCGAACCGAATGGGTATTTACACATAGGTCACCTCATGGCATTGGTTGCAGATTTTGGTTTAGCCGAAGAAATGGGTGGGAAGTGTAACCTGCGTTTCGATGATACCAATCCGGATGCAGAGGAGCAGGAGTATGTAGATAATATTATCGAAGATATCCATTGGATGGGCTATGATTATGAAGATCGCCTCTTCTATGCCTCCGATTATTTCGAGAAATTATACGGGTTCGCCGAACAATTAATTATCGATGGGAAAGCTTATGTCGATGACTTAACACCGGAAGAAATGCGCGAGTACCGAGGCACATTGACAGAGCCCGGAAAAGACTCCCCGTTCCGTAATCGTTCTGTAGAAGAGAATTTGCAATTGTTTCGCCGTATGAAAGCGGGTGAGTTTGCAGAAGGAAGCAGAACACTCCGAGCAAAAATCAACATGAAGTCCGGAAATATGAACATGCGCGATCCGGTGATATATCGAATCAAGTCCACTCCACATCATCGATCCGGATCGGCATGGAACATTTACCCTATGTATGATTATCAGCATCCATTATCGGATGCCATTGAAGGTGTGACGCATTCCATGTGTTCTCTAGAGTACGTGGATCACAACGAGTTATACCGTTGGTTTATTGATAATGTGAAATGGCAATCGACACCGAGCGATCCGGTTCCATATCAGTACGAATGGTCTCGCCTCAATATAACCGGCACAGTGATGAGCAAGCGCAAGCTCAGAAAACTTGTGGAAGGAGGGTTTGTTCAAGGATGGGATGACCCTAGAATGCCGACTATTTGCGGCTTGCGTAGAAGAGGATATACTCCTGCATCTTTAAAAGATTTTATATCACGAACTGGTATATCTCGTTCACCTAAAACGGTGGATGCCGCCTTACTGGAGCACTGTATTCGCGAGGAGCTCAATGCAACCGCTCCAAGAGTGATGGCGGTCTTGAACCCACTCAGACTGATTATAACGAATTATCCCGAGAATCAAGTAGAGATGCTGGAATTGGAGAACAATCCAGAAAACCCAGAATCTGGTTCGAGATGGATTCCATTTTGTCGAGAGATTTATATTGAACAGGAAGACTTTATGGAAGATCCTCCCAAAAAATTCCATCGCTTAAGACCAGGTGGAGAAATTCGCTTGAAAGGTGCATACATCATTCGTTGTGACGAGGTCATCAAAAATGAGCAGGGGCAGATCTTAGAAATTCGTTGCACATATGATCCGGAAACAAAAAGTGGCGGACCTCAATCGGGTCGTAAGGTGAAAGGTACATCACATTGGGTATCGGCAAAGCATGCCGTACAAGTGACGGTACGCCTTTATGACACTCTGTTCACGAAAGATGATCCCGAAGACACAGCAGAAGGTCAGGATTTCACCGATTTCGTGAATCCGGATTCACTAAAAGTCATAGAGAATTGTTGGGTTGAACCTTGTTTGGCTGATGCAGAGTCTGGAAGTAGATACCAGTTTTTGAGACAGGGGTATTTCTATGTAGATCATGTGGACTTTGCGAAAGGAAGACTGGTGTTTAATCGTATTGTTGGACTAAGGGATTCTTGGGCGAAACAACAAAGTTAATCGATGGAAGTTTCATTTTCTCCTTGTATTTTTTCGAAGAGTGCGGTAGAATGAATTTGAACTAATTTGAAGGAGGGTATTTCTAATGAGCAAAAAAATCTTAGCTGCGATGTTAGCAATGGTCATGATTTTGTTGGCCGGTTGTAACACTCCAGCACCTGCCCCGACACCAGAAGTAAAACCGGTATCACTGACGATATGGCATTATTTCAGCGGTGCCCAACAAGAAGCTCTTGACGCGATTGTGGCGGACTTCAATGCAACGGTCGGTAAAGACAAAAAGATTACAGTTACAGCAGAAAACCAGGGAGCCACAGCGGATTTAGAAAAGAAGATTCAAACCGCTTCCGATGCTGGCTTAGCCCAATTGCCTGACATTATTCATGGTTATCCCGATATCACCGCAACTTTACACGCCAAAGGATTCATTGCGGATATGGGCAGTTATCTGAAAGCAGAAGATTTAGCCGATTACTATGAGGGCTTCATCAAAGAAGGTTCACAATTTACAGGCGGAGAATTCCGCTTAATGCCAATCGCCAAATCCACCGAATTACTGTTCTTAAACAAAACCCTATGGAATAATGTAAAAGAACAGATTGGTGCAAAAGATGAAGATTTAGCGACCTGGGAAGGAATTGCCAAAGCCGGTAAAGCCTATTTTGATTTGACTGGAAAAACCTTCTTCGGAATTGACTCTTTAGCAAACTTCTTCTATTTAGGCGGGTTCCAACAAGGCCATGAGTTTGTCACCCCCGGTAAATTTACCCCGAATGAAGAAGCAGAACAAAGAATTTATAATTTTGTATCCACTGGTATCAACGAAGGTTGGTTGGTCGTTAAAGATGCCAATAAGAAATACAACTCCGACTTCATGAACGACGGAACCGCTGTCTGTTATGTAGGCTCTAACTCCGGAACAACCTACTTGTTCCCGGTGACCACTGTTGGTCAAGCAGAGAACGATGAATTGGCTTGCTTATCCTACCCAGTTTTCGAAGGAGAAAAAGCTGCTGTAATACAACAAGGTGCAGGTATGTCCATCGCTAAGAAGGGTGCCGACAAAGAAAAAGCAGCAGTTGAATTCTTGCTTTTCCTGACCAATGCAAACAACACAGCAAAATTCTCTATGGCAACCGGCTACATTCCTGTGCGCAAGAGTGCTCAGGAAAGCGAAGCTTTTAAAGCGTTCTTGTCTGGCAAAAATGCCGATGGTACTGCACTGGACGTAAAAAAAGCGAAAATCTCCTTAGCAATCAATGCCGTGCTGAAGCAGTTTGATACCTATGAACTGTATTACACCCCGGCCTTTCCAAATTCCAACGTGGTTCGCCGTAACGTAGATGATGAGATGTCGAAAATCCTTTCCAAGAGCTATACGGATTTCAATACCTTCTTCACCAACCTGACCGCGGAAGTAACCAAAACGTTAACCGGTAGATAAAATAAGCAAAAAAACGACCTGTCGATTCGTCGGCAGGTCGTTTACTGTACTCAAGAGTAGGTGAGAAGGATTTCTGTTAAGGAAGGTGAATATAGAAAGATAGAAAATGGATTGAGACCAATCTATGTTAGAAGGGACCGATAACTGTGCGAATTCGCCTGCAAGACGTAACCGTACGATTTCAAGATCGTAAGAATCCTAGAAATGAGGTTGTGGCAGTCAACCATGTCAATCTGGAAATTCCAGAAGGAAAACTCATTTGTTTACTGGGACCTTCTGGTTGTGGTAAGTCCACAACGTTATTTGCCATAGCAGGGCTTCAGGAACTAAGCGATGGAAAGATTTTTTTCAGAGATAGAGATGTAACCAAACTAGATACACAGGAAAGACGCATTGGTTTGGTGTTCCAAAACTACGCTCTCTACCCACATATGACGGTAGCGGGAAATATTGCCTTCCCTTTAAAAAATGCCAAATGGAAAAAAGAAGACATAGAAGCCAGAATCCAAGAAGTGGCGAAAATTGTCCAAATTAGTGAGTTGCTAGATCGAAAACCTGCCCAATTGTCGGGTGGACAACAACAACGAGTTGCCATAGCCCGGGCATTAGCCAAGAAACCCGAGATTCTTCTGTTGGATGAACCTTTATCGAATTTAGACGCAAAGTTACGGCATAGTACTCGGGAAGAGATTAAACGAATACAGAAAGCGACTGGGATAACCACTGTTTTTGTGACACATGACCAAGAAGAAGCCATGACGATCAGTGATGAAATCGTCATTATGGAAGCAGGTTTCTTTGTGCAGCAAGGTCAACCGCAAGAAGTATATGAGCATCCCAGCAACCTCTTTGTCGCTGGATTCATTGGATCACCAACCATGAATTTCTTTCCTGGGCGCTTTGAGGATGGCTCGGTCATGGTAGAAGATTATCGTATCGCTAGTCATTCCGGGGTAAATGGTCCCATCACGATTGGCGTTCGTGCAGAAGCACTACAACCGAAAGACAAAGGTCTTAAGGGACATGTTGTGAATGTAGAACTATTGGGCCGTGAGCGGTTGTGCCAAATACAACTCGAATCCGGACAAAATATTACGATGATTACCAGCATCGATACACAAATTGAAGAAGAGCAAGATATTACTGTTGGGTTTGTACCGGGTAAGGTGTATCTCTTTGATTCCGAATCCGGCAAAGCCATGGCGAGGGTATAACATCATGAAACAAGAAGGTTTGAAGAAAGCCCTCCCATATTTGTTACCATCTTTTATCATATTAACGATTTTCACCTTCTACCCGTTATTGAATGCCTTCATACAAAGTTTTAATCGCTTACCAACACCAGACCAGTATGATTTTTCTCTTAAGACATATCAGTGGTTGTTCAAAGATACCACTTTCATGAATGCGATACAGAATACTCTCTGGTATTCACTGATTACGGTTCCCGTGTCTATTGGTATTAGCTTAATGATCGCAGCGTTATTAACTTCCATTGAGCGATTACGAGTATTTTTTCAGACCGTTTATTTTTTACCCTATGTAACCTCTGCTGTTGCGGTTGCTTTTACTTGGGGGTACTTGTTCAATGCGGACTATGGTTTGATTAACCTAATCTTAGGACACTTGTTTGGCTTGGCGAAAATTCCATGGATAAAAGATCCACAATACGCAATGAGTGCGGTGATGATTTTTGGGGTCTGGCGTTCATTAGCATTTAATGTGTTAATATTAACAACCGGAATGTTGTCTATTGACCCCCAATATTATAAAGCCGCTCGTGTAGACGGAGCAAACAACGCGACTTCATTTTTTAAGATTACTATGCCTTTACTAGCGCCCGTCGTATCCTATGTTTTTACGATTGGTTTGATTAACGCATTCAAAGTCTTTACCGAAGTATATGCTTTAATCGGTAGTTATGCTCGTGTTTATAAGGCGAACACCATGGTGTTTTATATCTTTGATCAACTTTGGGTGTATAAAGATTATTCATTGGCTTCGGCTGCTGCTGTTGTTCTTTTAGTGATTATTTTGGTCTTGACCTTATTCTCTCGCTGGTTAGCCAGAAAAACAGATTACAATGCATCCTAGAAAGGAGGAAACATACGGTTATGAGTATTAAGAAAATCACCGGTAAAACCATTAGTTATCTTATACTTGGGTTCTTTGCGTTAATAACTCTGTTTCCTTTTTATTGGATGGCCATTACAGCTTTGCAAGATTCTAACTCTGCCATCACTTGGCCACCACAACTGTGGCCAAAAACCTTGCATTGGGAGAATTTCTCTCGTTTATTAGAAGCAGCACCTTTTGGGCGCTACTTCTATAATTCTGTGGTAGTAGTTATTTTGGATTTGGCTGTGAGTATGGTGGTGATGAGCTTTGCGGCTTTTGGTTTCTCTCATTATCAGTTTAGAGGAAAGGAAACCATCTTCATGTTGTTTTTGGCAACGATGATGGTGCCTAGCGAAGCATTAATCATTACCAATTTTAGAACCGTAGCAAAATTGGGTTGGTTCGATACATACCATGTCTTGTTCTTACCTTATGTGGCAGGCGTATTTTACATTTATCTTTTGCGACAAGCATTTGAAGGTGTTCCGAAACAACTGTATCTTGCTGCTAAAGTAGATGGTTGTACAGATTTTCAATATTTTGCTAAGATTTTAGTTCCGATTGCAAGACCAATGATGATAACGATTGCGATACTCAAAATTATCGCTTCTTGGAACTCTTTTATGTGGCCTTTATTGGTCACCAATACCAGTAAAATGAGGGTCATTTCTTATGGTTTGGTTGCGTTTCAGTCTGAAGCTGGGAATGATTTTCCGCTGATGATGGCGGCCTCCATTTTTACTGTAGCTCCCATGATTGTATTGTATCTCATTGCGAGAAAGAAAATTATCGATGGGATAGCTCGGGGTGGAATTAAAGGATAAGTATCTATCAGGAGAAGAATATGGACAAAGAGAAAATTTTAAAGATCTGGCAGAAAATTGAGCAATATCAGCGTATCATTATTCATCATCATATTATGAAAGATTATGATGCTTTGGGAAGTAGCTTTGGCTTACAAGGGCTAATCCTTTCGGCTTGGCCAAATAAAGAGGTTTATGTGGTAGGGGCTGACGATCCCAAGCTAGCCTTGGTTCCTTCTTGTGATATCCTAAGCTCCTCTATGTGGAAGGACTCGTTAGTGATTGTTTGTGATTGCAGTAATACGGTTCGGATCGATGGTGAATATTGGCATTTAGCAGATTTCGTCATAAAGATTGACCACCACGAGGATTTTCAACCATTTGGAGACTTGTCATGGGTGAATACAGATTTTGTGGCAACGGCGGAGATGATTGTTGCCATGTATGAGCATGCTTATGTAAGTTATCCCCTTCATTTATCCAAGCAAACTCGACAGTATTTGTATTATGGTATTATGACCGATACGCATCGTTTTCATTTCGTACATGCTTCTCAGGCAGGTCCTTTAATGAGGCGAGTTGCATTGCTATTGGAAGCCGGCGACATTTCACCGTTTGATATGACGAATCAAGTCTATCGGTATTCGGAAAGTGAGATTCGTATCGATGGCTATATTAAGCAGCATTATCTCCGACCCATTCCAGAACTAGCTTATATTAAGGTCCCTCACGAGATTTTAGAAAAACAACAGTGGGATTTTCTGGATGTACGAGGAAAAGTAAACTCCATGATGGGAATTATTGGAGTTCGGGTATGGGCGTTGCTCATTGAAAACGAAAAAGAAAACAACATTCATGTGGAGATTCGGTCTTCTGAGCCAACCATAAACACATTAGCGTTAAAATATGGTGGGGGAGGTCATCGTTTGGCTAGCGGATGCAAACTAGGCGATTGGAGTATCGCCGATCAATTCATAGAAGACTTAAAGGTGGTTGCGGTAGAATAGGAGAAAGAGGATTTACGATTTTTGTAAATCCTCTTTTGTTTAAGGTGAAACGATGGTTCGAATGGTGGGGATGAACTCACGAGTAGTTCGCAATTTTGGCTCGAATAATTTAAGAAGCCAGAAAGCGGAGAACGAAAGAATCATGCAGCCAATTGCTGCTATGGCTTGCGTCGTATCTGCTGGAAGAAATCCGAAGATTCGTTCGAGGAGTATGTACCCAAGAAAAAGCGTGATGAGCGGTAGAGAATAAGTAACCAGTGCGGCTTTCAATCCGGTCTCTCCGCGAAGGTCCAATTCTACCACATCGCCAACCTGTGCGTTCGCTTCATTTAGAGCACGAATCTCCATTTCTTTATTTTCGCTCTGCCCCAGCGAACAAGCTCGACAACTCTGACAAGCAGATTGGCGGATGAGTCGGACACAAGCGAAGTGGCCTTCGGTTTTGGTAATGGTTCCTGTAGGTATCATGTCTGTGCTCCTTTAAATATTCATGAAAATGTTAAGAAATTAGTGAGTTGGTCACAATAAAATCATAATTATATGCTATAATAAGAGTAGTTCTTTAAGGAAAGGATGATATCATGTTTTGGTATGATTCGACATATTTACTGTTGATTCCTGCGATGCTGATTGCCGCTTGGGCACAGGCCAAAGTCAGTACGGCATTAAGTCATTGGAAAACTATCCGAGCAGCTTCCGGACTCAGCGGAGCACAAGTAGCCAGAAACCTACTAGATCAAAATCAATTGTATCAAGTCTCAGTCGAACTAACACAATCAAATATGGGCGATCATTATGACCCCATGCAGAAAGTGGTTCGTTTATCTCCGGAAATTTATTCTGGGAACAGCGTGGCTTCCCTAAGCGTAGCAGCTCACGAAACCGGGCATGCCATTCAACACAAAGAGTCCTATGCATTCCTGTCTTTTAGAACATTGGTGTTTCCCTTGGCGAATTTTGGTTCGAACTTGGCCTTCCCATTGTTTCTATTTGGTTTCTTGTTCAGCTTTGACTTGCTCATAAACATAGGTATTCTTCTGTTTGCATTTGCTGTTCTTTTTCAAATTGTAACATTACCGGTGGAATACAATGCATCCGGACGCGCCAAAGAACTGCTATTGCAAAACGGGTTGATTACAAAGGAAGAAGCCGGAGGAGTGAAAGATGTCTTGGATGCAGCAGCATTAACGTATGTTGCAGCTGCATTTATGGCTCTGATGCAGTTTATTCGACTGCTGGCACTACGAAATCGTCGCAGGTAAAGTAGCGATGGAAAGACGCAGAGGGTATACACCCTCTGCGCCTTTTTATTCCTTGATAACGGTAATCGTTTGTAAGGTATGGTTATCGCAAACAATGTTTCCACCATACTTTTTCACTTGCATCAAATAGTCTAAAATCTCGACTTCGATGACTTCTCCGGGGAGTAGAACAGGTACCCCAGGAGGATAAACGGTAATAGTCTCGGCACAAACTCTTCCAATGGCTTGGTCAAAGGGAGTCAGTTCTTTCTCAGAATACCAAGCTTCTCGTGGTGTTAATGCTAGATTCGGTTGTAAAGCAGCCCAAGGGGCTTCGGTTAACAGGGGGAATGCTTCAGCAGAGGGATCCAAGGTTTTTGCAAATTCTCGGAGAGCTGCCTCAATTGCAATGAAGTGTTCTTCATCGTCCGCTAGTGTTAACATCAGTAAAACCCCACCGCTATCGGCTAACTCCGGTTCTAAACCGTGTAGTCGCAGTAAGTTGGCAGCTTGGAATCCAGACAAGCCAAAGGGTGCTGTTCTCAGGTATAATTTGCCCAAATCTTGACCGGCAACATGCTGTAAAGGAAGTTCATCCAGCTCCAGAAATTTCAACGGAGTATCTCGATTCAACTGTTCTTTCATACGAGCAGTCAATTCTAGGGAGCGAGTCAATTTCTCGGGGCCATCTGTTGCCATTTGAGCCATGGCTCCTTCTAGACTCAGTAACAAAATATAGGAAGGACTTGTCGTTTGCAGAATTCTTAGCGCAGCTTGAATTCGAGAAGCAGAGACTCTGTGACCTTGGATATGCATCCAAGAACATTGAGTAAAGCCACTAAGCGTTTTATGTGTGCTCTGAATAACCGCATCCGCTCCAGATTGTAAAGCATCTTTAGGCAGAAGAGGAGAGAAATGAGTGTGAACACCATGAGCTTCATCCACCATAACAGGGATATCATACTCGTGGATCAATTTTATTTGCTCTTCTAAATGCCCGGATAAACCGTGGAAACTAGGTGATGTTAGGATAACCATGGCAATGTCGGGATGGGTCTCCAGCGCGTGTCGGATGTCATCTACCGTCGGAGGTAGTGCCACACCGGTTTGTTTATCCCAAGTTGTTGCCATGTAGACCGGGGTTGCTCCACTTAAAATGAGCCCTTGGCTGACGGAACGGTGACTATTTCTCATGAGAAGAACTTTCTTACCGGCAGCAGATAGAGCAAATATGGTCGCCATAATCCCGCCACTGGTTCCATTGACCAAATAGAAACTTGCGTCCGCGCCATACAGTTCGGCCAGCATGGCTTGACTTTCTTTTAGAGCGCCTAAGGGTTGCGATAAATCATCGGTGAAGGGTAGTTCAGTGTAGTCGTAGAGAGCAGCTGCTCCGAGAACGGGTTGAAGAGGGGGGATGATACTGCGGCCTTGTTTGTGGCCTGGCATGTGCAAGGGAATTCTGCCGGTGTTTTGTTGACGGCGAATCGCTTGCAGAAAAGGAAGTTGTATCTCTTCCATCTCGCATTTCTCCTGTTCGGTTTAAAATAGAAAGGTGCTGTATCAATCTGCTCGATGTGATACAGCACTCTCATTATATTTTTAATCTAGACTTTTGTCAATCAAGAATCCTATGGTGTTATTCAATCACACCTTGTATCTTCATGGCTTTAAGTACATTGCTCATGAGGATTGCAGTAGTTAATGAACCAACTCCACCGGGTACGGGGGTCACTTGTGAAGCAACAGCCATCGCTTCCTCGAAATTGACATCTCCAACCAGTTTTTCTTCTACTTCATTGATACCTGCATCCACAACGACAGCCCCGGGCTTTATCATGTCGCCACGAATCAAGTTGGGACGACCTGTAGCTGCAATGAGTATGTCTGCCTGAAGGGTGATTTCCTTCAGGTTTTTGGTCTTGGAACGACAAACAGTTAATGTGGGCAATTCTCTTAGGAGCAATGGAACCAGAGGTTTTCCTACAGTAGCACCATAACCAACCATTACAATATGCGGAGATGTTAAATCAGTACCGCATTGATGTAGGATTTCAATGACAGATTGGGGTGTTGCGGGGAATAACCAGTCTTGACCGCTGAGCAAGTAGCCCATTGAAACAGGAGAGACGCCGTCCACATCCTTTTCAGGTTGAATCCAAGTGACAACTTCTTTTGCGTGGAGTCCTTTTGGTAAAGGCAGTTCCAACATAATTCCGTGTACCTTGGGATCTTGATTTAAGGAATGGATTAGATTTTTCAATTCGTCCATTGAAGTATCTTTACCCAAAAGATGCTCTTGAAAAAGAATCCCCGCTTTCTGACAAGCATTTTTCTTTGAACGTAAGTAAGCAACCGAAGCCTCGTCGTCACCTACTAAAATGACATCAAGTTTGGGTTGAATGTTACGTGCTGTTAACTCACTGATTTGCTGAGTGAGTTCTTTGCGCATCTTTGCGGCAATGGCTTTGCCATCGATAATAGTTCCCATGGGAGATCGTCCTTTCTGATTTGACTCTACTTCCACGAAATGAGGTGCATCTCATGCAAGATTTGGAAATAGGATTCGGCAAACATCACACAAGGTATTCCGGTTTCGAGTGTGGTTAATCGACAAATTTCTGAGACCGAGCGTTTGCCGTCTGTCCAATATAATAACTGATTGTTGCAACTTCGTAAAGAAGGAAAATCTCTAAATAGTGTTTGATATTGCGTTTGAATCACTTTCGGTTGCTTTTCTACACTTCCGCGGGCATTAAATGGTCCTCGGAATAAGCGAACAGGGATGCGGTCACTAGATAGAGCAGGTGGCAAGGTTGTATTGTCTGGTTCATCCGATATGCCCAACGCAGTTTTCTGTTCTTTCAGAAGGGAGTCTGTGAAACTTCGCAGTATTTTACTCTGACGATTCACTGCTCTTCTCAGTTGCTGTTTGTTTTTCGGAACAAAGCGCTGAAGATCCATCATCTCGGCTTCTTTCAGGGCACACAAATGATCGAGCAGTTCTCTCGTTTGCGCAAAGGTCTTTTCTTTATCTAGGATATTTTGCTGCAGGGAGATCTCCATATCTTTCTTAAGTAGATTGTTGATATGACTTAAATAAGAAGCTCGAGCTAAAGGAAGAATCCAATCGATGTCTTTCACTTCCAAATTAGCTAAAAGATACGCATACGTTGCGCTCATACATCCCACTCGGTACAACATTTGAGGATCAACCTTATCTAAGGTATCGGCACTGGTGTGATAGAATTTATCCGGCCATTGAATCAGCATTGGACTGGGAATGCCCACAGTGGGGTCCGATAAAATATAGTGATCACTTCCTCCGGAGAAGGGGCTAATCGCATACTTAAATAAGGCATAACTGGTGGTGCCGGCTAAATTTTTCGCTTCCTCCGTTACCGCTTCTAGAACTCCTGCCATTAGGTCTCCGACGAAGGATTGAGTCGCTTGTGGTGGATACTCTACCACAAGCGGGCCTTGACAGAGCTCTTGCTTTTCACCGACCATATCTAAGTTCAGCCCAGCCATAATCTTTGGAATCTTCGCTTCGTTTTGAGATAAATAGGCATAAGTCCCGGTCATTTCCGGAATTAATAAGAAGCGGATGCCTCGTTTGGGTTTTGGTAGAGCTCCGGTTTCGATTAGCTTCTTCAAGGTTCTTGCGGTTTCCATAGCCACTGCTACACCGGATGCATTATCGTTAGCAGATGCTTGTGGATGACAGAGATGTGCTGTGATGAGGATTTCTTCTTTGGTATTACCCGGAATGTAAGCACTAACATTCTCTATGGAACCCGGATAAAGTTGGGAATCGACAAAGGCTTTCGCCGATAAGTAAGCGGGCTGTTTGGAGTCCTTATGGTGTAAGGCCATTTGCTTCATGCAGTTTTTCTTTAGCCAGTCACCCTGCTTAGGGGAAAGAGCAAAGCCAAAACATTTCTTCTCATAATTGGTCCACCAAAAAGATGTATAGAGAATGGCATCCGGAATATCAAAACGATGCCGAACAATGGGAAACTCCACCATGCGTTCGCTAATGATTCCGATAGCCCCCCTCTTTTCTACAGCCCAGGAACGAACTTTGTTCCAATCTCCGTCTGTAAACACCAACGCTCCATGCAAATCAAGATCGGGATAAGCAGTTTCATCATCTCCATGTTCCAGCCAAATGATGGGTGCTACAACACCCTCTTTCGGAGTAGCAATGCTACGCTGAATTAACGACATTTTCTCTGCTTGGAAATCACAAAGCCGAATAGGTTGATCGCCCAAAATATCTAGAGTAGCTTCTTTGCAAAACCATTCATCCCACATCGCATTCGTCCAATAACTTGTTTGGTAGTTCGCAGGATAGGATAGGATCTCTGCTTTTACACCATCGGAGTGGAATATCTTCTGACAATATTGTGCTGCATCCCGATAACCCGGGCTGGACTGGATCCGATGATGTTGACTGATTTCTGCTACATGATGAAAACTTCTTTGGCCAGAGAACTCACGTTGAATTTTGGACAAAATAGGACGAATCATGAATAGTACCCTCCTCTATAATTTTTCCCTTACTTCTTGAAAGACTTTGCGAAACCCTTTTTTGAGTTCGTTTTTCGTCGTTAACTGTATCATTTTCAAAGACGAGGATCGAGGGAAGGAAAGACTCTTTATATTACAGAATTGTTACGGTCATAAGCGATCTTCGATTGCTAATTATTTACAGAAAGGAAAAGTACGATGAATCTGAATCCTGCCGAGATTTACGAAAAACTGAAAGAGCATGAGCATGAGATGATCACCGAACTTTCCCATTTGGTGTCTCATAGCTCATATACCTATGCACCCGAGTCTGTGAATGTACTACAAGACTATATAGCGGAGCAATTCAGAAAAATTGGTGCGAAGGTCGAGTATTTAAACCCGGGTAATATTTTGTATGGTCAACACTTGAAAGTAGAATACGGATGTGGGAAAGAGCAAATCCTAATTTTGGCTCATATGGACACAGTCTACCCGGAAGTTAACTTTTCGGGGAATGTACTGACTATAGAAGAGAACTTGCTCTATGGTCCGGGTGTTTATGATATGAAAGGTGGGGTTGTACAACTCATTTGGTCTATTCGCCTCATTCATGAACTTGGACTGAAGACCAAATATAGACTGTGTTTGATCATTAATAGTGACTCTGAAGCAGGCGGTATTACATCTCGTAAATACATAGAAAACGAAGCAATCAAAAGCAAAGCTGTTTTTGTCTTGGAATCCTCCCACGGACCGGAAGGGGAACTGAAAAGTCAACACTGCGGGTCAGGACGGTACAAGCTAAAAATTAGTGGTAATGCCGGTCACCCCAGCCAGTACTCCCCAACAACTTCTGCGATACAGGAGTTGTCCTTTCAGATTCAACGCTTGCACAGCTTATCCCAACCGGAAAATCGGCTTGTCGTGAACGTGGGTCAAGTTTGGGGAGGCGATACGGTGAATACGATTTCTCCTCATGCGACGGCACTGATTGAGATGCGTTATCTAAATCAAGAAGATGGATATCGAACCGAAGCTCTGATCTTAAACGCGCAACCTTTTACGAATTGTAAAGTGGAAATCAATGGCGATATCACCCGACCCTCTGTTCGAAAAAATGCGGACACACAGCGCTTGATGTGTATGGTTCGTCATTTAGCAGAACCTTTGGGGATTTATTTTAAAGATGGTGTGATTGGCGAAGCCAGCGATGGTAATTACGCTGCTGCGCTGGGGGTACCTACTCTCGATGGGTTAGGGCCGGTAGGGGGAGGAGCACACAGTGAAAGAGAGTATATCACGAAAGGATCCTTACTTCTTCGCACTGCTCTGCTGATTTTAATCATGTGTAATGGCGAATAATGCAGTCAAATTTAGTCGTATGAGCCGACAGCAAAGGATTTTCGTCGTCACGCGTTGAAATTAAAATAAGATACGGAGTTATTCCGTCAACTTTTAAAGGAGGATCTGTTCACATGGCATTTAAATCTGATATTGAGATTGCACAAGAAGCACAACCACAAAAAATTCAACTCATAGCTGAAAAATTAGGATTAGGTGAAGAAAGTATTGAGCTTTATGGGAAATATAAAGCAAAAATCGATTACAATATCCTAAAAGAAGAACGTAAAGATGGCAAAAAAGCCAAATTAATCCTCGTTACAGCCATAAATCCAACTCCAGCCGGGGAAGGAAAGACCACTACGACAATTGGGTTATCGGACGGATTGGCAAAGATTGGTAAAAGAGTTGCCATGGCCCTACGTGAACCATCATTAGGACCGGTATTTGGCGTCAAGGGCGGAGCTGCAGGTGGAGGTTATGCACAAGTTGTGCCAATGGAAGATATCAACTTGCACTTCACCGGTGACTTCCATGCTATTACGGCTGCTAACAATCTTTTAGCTGCTATGATTGATAATCATATTTATCAAGGTAATGAATTAGGGATCGATCCTCGCAACATTATATGGCGTCGCTGTATGGATATGAACGACCGTCAGCTCCGTTATGTTGTGAATGGATTGGGTGGAAAGAGCAATGGTACGCCTCGTGAGGATGGCTTCGATATTTCGGTAGCTTCTGAAGTCATGGCTGCTTTCTGCTTATCTAATGACTTAATGGAATTGAAAGAAAAATTGGGTAATATTATGGTTGCTTACACCTATGATAATAACCCGGTTTACGCCAAAGATCTAAAAGCGCAAGGGGCCATGGCCGCATTATTAAAAGATGCGTTAAAACCCAATTTGGTTCAGAGTCTAGAGGGTACTCCTGCGTTTATTCATGGTGGCCCATTTGCCAATATTGCACATGGATGCAATTCGATTATAGCCACAAAAATGGCTTTGCATCATGCAGATTATGTGGTAACCGAAGCAGGATTCGGCGCTGATTTAGGTGCAGAGAAGTTCTTTGACATCAAATGTCGCAAAGCAGATTTGATCCCCGATGCTGTCGTGATTGTTGCTACAGTTCGTGCTTTGAAATATAACGGTGGTGTTGCGAAAGAAGATCTAAACACAGAAAACCTGGAGGCTTTAGAGAAAGGCCTTCCCAATTTACTGAAGCACGTAGAGAACATGACACAGTTGTTCCATGTTCCGGCTGTTGTAGCGATAAATCATCGTACTTCAGATACCGAAGCCGAGTTGAAATTAATCCAAGATCGTTGTAAAGAATTGGGCGTGAACTCCGTCTTAAGTCAAGTATGGGCTCTGGGTGGGGAAGGTGGAAAAGAACTTGCTGAAGAAGTGGTCAGATTAACAGAACAAGAAAGCAAATTTACTTTCTTGTATGAAGACCAAATGCCTTTAAAAGACAAGATTACCTCGATCGCCCAAAAAGTATATGGTGCTGGCAAAGTAGATTTCTCAGCAGCAGCAACTCGTGAACTGAGAAAGATCACCAAAATGGGCTTTGGTCACTTACCAATCTGTATGGCGAAAACACAGTATTCCTTAACCGATGATGCCAAGGTAATTGGTAGACCGGAAGGCTTTACAATCAGTGTCCGAGAAGTAGTACTGAGTGCAGGTGCTGGATTCGTGGTGGCAATCACCGGAGAAATTATGCGTATGCCTGGTCTTCCTAAAGTACCCTCTGCTGAATTCATCGATGTGGATGCGACCGGTAAGATAAAAGGATTGTTCTAAAATAAGCAGAGGCTGTTTCACAAAGTGAAGCAGCCTCTTTTAAAAGGATGGGAGAAAATATGAATTATCGTGAATTATCCGCGGTAGACTTTGTATCGCAACTCGCTTCAAAAGCTCCGGTTCCCGGTGGTGGCGGAGCAGCAGCTCTGATTGGCTCAATGGGAGCAGCATTAGGGAACATGGTGGTTGGATTAACCAGTGGGAAAAAGAAATATGCTGCTTATGAAGAAGATCTACAACGAATAAAACTAGAGCTCACCGAGTGGCAGGAGAAATTGCTTTCTTATATTGATGAAGATGCGATTGCTTTTTACCCACTCTCTCAAGCATATGGAATAAAAGCAACCACAGAAGAAGAAAAAGCAATGAAAAATCAGGTTCTACAAGCCGCTTTAAAAGAAGCCAGTCTCGTACCGATGAAAATCGTGCAAGCGTGTTATGCCAGCTTGCTCATTCAAGAGGAACTAGCTGTCAAAGGTTCCTCACTAGCGATTAGTGATGTGGCCTGTGGAGTGCAAGCATTAAGAACGGGGCTCTTAGCCGGACGGGTTAATGTGATGATTAACTTAGGAATGATAGAGGACAGTGCATTTGTACAACGAATGAAAACGGATTTGGATGATGTAACCCAAAAAGGGTTAGAACTCGCAGATAGAATATATTCGAACGTTGAAAGCAAATTAATGTAAAGAAAAGGCTGCTCAGGAATGAGCAGCCTTTTCTTTTAGTTTAAACCCGCACTGAAAATGGCATTGAATACTAGTTTATAGGTATTATGTGCCTGTGCCCGATAGATGGGGTTGAATGCAAAACAAATGACGTTTCCTTTTCCCAATGGCACAGAACAAAGTGCTCCGCGCCCGTTTAATTGGGATTGAGGATCTAACATCCAACCGGACATTAAGATATTGTCACCCGGATAATGAGACAAAACCGTGCCGGAATCCACCGCTAACGCTCCAGATCGTTGGAACCAAATGGCCTCTTCTTCGTTCGCACCCCAAGTCAGTGGATGGTTTGGTTGGACCTTAACTCTCAATAAGGATCCAGGAATGTAAAAGTCTTTGGGAGGCAAGTTCTCCAATACATTTCGAATGGGTAAATCCAACGCTGCAATCGCGTAATTGACTGCTTGATCCAAAGCAATGATGGTACCACCGGCAGAAGCAAAATCCTTTAGAGCTTTTGCACCGACTTCTCCGATACCACCAAAATAAGGTGCGGGTACAACCGATTCTGGCCACCCTTCGGAAAGCATTTTTGGCATCATGCTAGGTAGAATAAGTACATCATATCGCTCATTCAGATGTCCTTGTTGGATAACTTCCTTGGTTGGGCGATCAAAAGTGAAATGGAATTGTTCCAATACGAAGCGCAACCATCCTTCGTCCATCGCGCCACCAGAGGTAGTGTTGTATAAACCGAACCGCACCGGTCTACAAGCGACAGTGGGTAAACCGAGTTCCCATGGAGTAATCGTTAGACCTTTCTCTGCCCATTGTTTCAGAATAGGAAGCAAGCCAACTTGAGCAGGAATGACCCATAGGCCTGCGGGCAATAGATACTCACTGGTTTCGATGGTTTGGCTTAGTCTTTCGACCTTGAATCCCTGCTGCAAGAGATCATTCGCCAATGCAAAAGCATCATTGATTTTCGGGTCTATCAAGTAACATGGTGCATCCGTTCTGGTGAGAGGAACAGAGGGTGGAGTCACATCCACGATTCGTGACATAGCAATTTCGAAAGGTTGATTTAATGCATGAGTATCTATACCCATCAAGAGCCCTTGAGTAAAGGCTGTGACATCATAAGGACGTTGTGGAGGACCACCGGGATATTCTCGAATATCAGGATAATCTTGAATCTCCAATAAGCACTTGGCAAAAGCAAAATAAGGTTGGCCAGAAGGTATGATGACGGAACCTTTTGGATACAACTGTTCATTGCAATGGAACTCTTGGTCTGCCCGATACATTTCTACTTGACCGATATGAAGGATTCTGAGCAATCGATAAAACGTATCTTGAGATCGTTGACCTGCTGGAATCACAAAGCCATAAGGAGCTCCTGTTCTTTGAATCGCTTTTTGCCCAATCTTATGGAAGTTTCTCATCCAGGTTTGACGATTTCGAGCTGCATGTGTGAGAACCGCCTCCGTAGCGAGTCTTTCATACTCCATGATATCCCAAAGGTGCCATTCTCCACCCATCCAGGGTTCGGGGAAGTTCCAAGCTCGTACTTTACCATTGTAACCGATACCGGAAGCTAAGTCGTCAAATTTAACATCAACCGGTGTTGCAATCTTACAAGATGCTGCTTCTGTGAGGATGCGTATGCCACCATGTGTATGTTGGAAGGCTCTGGCCGGATTCCAAGCATCATAGATACCATGGATGAGAACACCCTTTTTGTCCTGTGCTGTCAACTCTTGAGCCATGGCAGATCCCAACCATATGATTTGCTGTTGAATGATGGGGTCAACATTTGGCTCGATAGGGTCAACATAAGGAGGAATAAAGAAGCGAGCCGCATTTTGTCCCATTTGATGCATATCGAAAATGATCTGCGGATGCCATTTATTATGAATCTCTTCAACCGTCAAGCGATTCTCTACCTGAGTAAAAGTATACCAGTCGCGGTTGTTGTCATGGCCCACATATTTCTGGTACATCCAAGGCATGGGGCCTCCTTCATACTCTGTACCCAAATAGTCTTTATACCATTCCGTAATCATTTGGTGCCCATCGGGATTCAAAGAAGGAACAAGAATCAATATGACCTCATTTAAAATGATATCTGCATTCGGCATAGAACCGTTAGCCAAAGAATGTGCCATAAATAGACTGTATTGTGGCCCTCCAATTTCGGTCGAATGAATACCACAAGAAATCATCACAACGGTTTTTCCGCTCTGTATTAAGGTATCAGCATCACCTTCTTGGAGTAAACGAGGATCCGCTAACCTAGCATGATTGACCTGAAGTTGATTTAGGTTTTTTTGATTTTCTTCAGAAGTGATGATCAAATAAATAAAGGGTTTACCCTCAGTGGATTGTCCCATCTCAACGAGTTTGACACGAGGTGAGTTTTGATCTAAATAATGAAAGTAGGACAACATCTCATTCCAATCGGCTAAGGTTCGATCACTGCCGGGTATGAATCCAAAGAAATCTTTAGGGCATTTCAGTTTCATTTGTTCGACCTCCTATAATGATAGTGCTGTTTATTTCGACAATTGAAACAATTGTCCTTTCACAAGCTAAAAAAAACCTCACTCTTTTCAGAGTGGGGTTCAAAGGACTAATGAATACTACGGAGAGCATAGGCCGGTGCTTCTCGTCGAGAATCCGGTTGGTGTGGGCCTTTAACGGTTTGATAAAAAGCATCCATCGCTTGCAATGCTTTTAGAAAAGGTTTCAATTGCTGTTCAGGAAGCGTATAGATGAGTTCTTGTAGAATAACTAAAATACAAGTCGGTAAAAAGACTTGTGGGGTATCACAGTTAAACAAAAAGTCGGTGGAGACCATACCCCCTGGAAGATGAACTTGTAGCAAAGTCGTCATCTTGTTAGGTGGAGGTACTAAATTCGGCGGAGCTAACAATAATTCCGTATGATCACCTAGAATGTTGATTCTCTGTTCTAGAGATAAGTCGCTATCTATCATGAAGGAGACCACATCGCGAATATAGTCCATTAGTTGTGGCCCTTCATCTAAACCGGCAATTTGAAACAGAATCTCAGCATATGTGGTCAGAAACAATTGGAGCTTAATCTGAAAAAAATCATATTTCATATCTAGACGATGAAACTCAACCCACCCTTTGCCCTCCTCTGGAAATCCAACTTGTAATGTGGCTATGGTTCGGATTTCTGGCGTAGGAGGAGTCGGTTGAGTTTGTCTTGTTATAGGTTTTTGAGGTTCAGGTTTTTTGAAGATTGAACCGAATTGATTGCGTTGCATATTTTTCCCCCGCTTATGAAGCTGACCTTGATATGCTTACATTCTTCAGACTTCTCGCTTAGTCCTCCTTCCCAAGCGAGCATCCTTTATATTTCAGAAGTTATTTCGGGAAGTTAAGAGGTTTATGTCAGTTTTGGTAATCGGTTCTAAGAAAGAAGGATTCTATCTTTCGCTTGTGAAAATAGTTATGGCTTTTTACACTGAATTAGACAGTCACTTGTTACATAGATAGGAGAATGCTACAATGAATCAAGCTCGAGCAGATCGAGTCCGTGAGATGGAAGCCATTACGCCTGCAGAAATGCGCAAGAAGATTTTCGACATGGCTTGGCCAGCAACCGTGGAATCGGTTCTTCAAATGATGATCGGGATGGTCACTTCTGCTTTTATAGGCCAAATCGGCACCATCGCCATAGGGGCAGCAGGGTTAGGACGCAGAATAACACATTTGGTATGGGCGGTATTTGCTGCGATTGGTACTGGATCTACAGTTATGGTTGCGCGCTCCATTGGGGCAGGTAATCAAAAAGCAGCGAATCGATATGCAGATCAAGCGATGATCTTAACAATGGGAATTATTGTCGTGTTTACGGGTGCACTGATTTTGTTTCCGGAATGGCTGATTCGAACACTTTATGGGTCTACTGGTGAATTGTTAGTGAGTGCGACTCTGTACTTAAGAATCACGGCGCTGGGTGTGCCATTTATGTCGATTATGCAAGTGTGTGGGGCATTAATGCGTGGAGCTGGAAATACCAAGGTTCCTATGACGGTTGCGACCACCATAAACATCGTGAATGTGGTCTTAAGTTATCCGCTCATTTTTGGAAAGTTTGGTATCCCTGCTTTGGGTTTAGTGGGAGCTGCATGGGCTCTGGTAATCTCGCAAATTGTAGGAGCTGTGATGGCTCTGTATATCTTATATTTTAAGCAAACCAATCTATCCTTAAAATTTAATGGTCTTCGTTTTGTTTGGAAGGAAGCAAAAGAAATTTTAACCATAGGTATACCTGCAGCTACCGAAAATCTGATGATGAACTTTGGGGGAATTCTTTTAACCTCATTGGTTGCATCTTTCGGAGCAGTAGAATTAGCCGCCCACCAGCAGGGTATGACTGCAGAGTCCTTATCGTATATGCCCTCCATGGGTTTCTCTATTGCGGCAACTGCTTTTGTAGGCATGTCCTTGGGAGCTGGGTCTATACAATTAGCAGAGAGATATGTGAAAGAATTGGTCAAATGGGATTTAATTCTCACAACGTTTACGGCCTCATTCTTGATTTTCACTCCCAAGATGGTTTTCTCCATTTTAAGTACCGATCAAGCAGTGATCGATCTAGGTGCTATTTACTTGATCCTCATGGGGATTTGTCAGATTCCTCAACAATTGACCGGTTTATATAATGGAGCTCTACGGGGTGCGGGGGATACGAAAGCGACCTTAGTGATAAGCTCTTTGGGTTATTGGGGGGTTCGTTTGCCTCTTTCTTTTCTGTTAGCCAAAACCTTTCATTTGGGGATTCTGGGTGTTTGGTATGCCATGACACTGGATTTATTTGTTCGTTTCGGGTTAAGTTTTTACCGATATCGAATATCAGCCGCTTGGAAAAAAAGAGCGCTACCTGTACTGGATGTGAATTAAATAAAAAGCCTGCAGATTTGCAGGCTTTTTATTTATGACAAACCAGGGGCGAGATGTTCCGTATAATATACAGCTAATCGATGCAGAGGTCGAGTAAGCGCAACATAGAGCAGATGACGATCTGACACACTTTCCCAATAGGTTTCTGCTTCAGCATCCATGACGATACAAGCATCAAACTCAAGGCCTTTTGCTAGGTACACAGGAATAATAACGATTTTACTGCTAAATGTGTCGGTTTCATTCTCTATAATCTCCGCTTCACCGGGTAGCCAGCGATTTAAGTGGCCAAAAACATCTCTACAGTGTTGACTGCCTTTACACAATAAAGCAACGGTTTGAATCTCGTCGTTTTGCTGCCATTCTGCGATTTGCGAACCAGCTGCTCTGGCTTTTTCTTCCCATGCTAATTTCCCGGCTGGAAACCGTTTAACGACAGGATTGACACCGGAATATCGAACGGCATCTGCAGGTACGGCTTGATCTAGTAGTAAGAGTGGGTTCGCATAATCGATAATCTCTGCAGTGCTACGATAGCTTCGTCTCATTTCCCTATAAACCAATTCTTTATCTGATAATATGGAATCTGTTAATTCGGTCCAGTGAGCTACGCCTCTTTGAGGATAGATACCTTGTGAAATATCGCCGACAATGGTCATGGAAGCAGTATCTCTGAGCAATCTTCGTATCATGAAATACTCTGCCAAATTTAAATCTTGCGCTTCGTCAATCACTACGTGAACATAATATTCTGTTAAGCCGAACAAGTGTTCATGTAGTCGAAGCAATAAAGCAAGATCTTCTTGGTCTACTCGTTGACTAGACCTTTGATGATAATATACCATGGCCTTTCTCTCTTCTTCCCGTAATTCAGGCCAATATTGGCAAAGAGAGTCTTCCGTCCAAAACTCAGAGTAAAGTGGTAGCAAAGAGAGTTTCTTTGGAATTTGCTTTCTATATTCTTTTAATGCTTCTTCTGTGGATTGCTTTAACCGGTCTGAAAGAAGATCTCGTTCGTGTATCAATTGTATCGCGGCGGGATTCGGCAAATGTTGTAAATGAACAGGATGTCTGCTTCGAGCTAACTCCAGTCGCCGTTGGTAGTAATCCTGGATTTTCTCTAATTCTTGTTTCATTTTTCGTGCACTCTGTGTTTGAAGCCATTTATGCATCAATTTGACCCTTTGCTCCAAAGGTAAGTGATAGAGGTCCTGGTAGCGGATTTTCATATCGCTGTAGGTAGCAATTAGCATTCCTTCACTGGTAATCAAGTCTCGTGGTGGGAGAATAACATTTTCCAGAAACTCTGCATACCGATCAATTGCTGCAATCGCTTGCATACTACCTTTTAAGCGTAACAAAGAAGCTTCTTGTCGGAACTTCTTTTCGGCTTCTCTACCTTTGGAGTTGCAATAATCGGCCATCCATTCTATGGTGCTTCTT
>ERZ1645189.81-NODE-81-length-23963-cov-5.282625_pt1 | contig 23963 bp, 19 predicted proteins | sample MGYA00575350_ERZ1645189 | MGnify/ENA primary metagenome ERZ1645189 (study PRJEB40845, sample SAMN11283421) | freshwater sediment metagenome | isolation source: river sediment | host: Sediment | place: India: Jajmau, Kanpur | collected 2015-12-17 ...
TTATAACACGCTGTATATGTGACGTTTGACACTTTTCCCCAGGGGTAAATTGCACGTGGGAAACATTAGGCACATGTCAGCCTAATTTACAATATGCTATATATCTGCTGATTACAATTTATAATCTTAAATTTTCAAGTAAACACAAATATATAATAGCCTGTAATATAGACAAATGTAATTTAGGCTGACATGTTATTTTCTGATAGAAGGTGCCGGGCTGTGACCGGCCAGAGTAAGCCTTTGGTAAAGTTTTTGTATTGACATATCTATATTTTATAAATTATTTTGCATATTTTATAGATATATCTATATTTGTATCACAAGTAAACAAAACAATGTATAGTGAACTTTATGAAAAATCCGGGAGTGAAGTAATCCGGGAATTAGGTGAACGGTTTGCAGATTACCGTAAGCGGATGGGTTATACTCAAAAAGAGGTTGCCGGAAAATCCGGCCTTAGTGTATTCACCATTAGTTCATTTGAAAATGGATCTTCAACCGGAATAACTCTCTCTTCGTTTATAAAATTGCTTCGTGCAATTGATAATCTTGAAGAAATCGAAAAATTGCTGCCGGAATTACCGGTAAGTCCGAGAGCACTGTACAAGAAACAAAATAAAAAATAGTCAATGGAAACAAATGTTGTAAAAGTAAAACTATGGGGCCTCGATGTTGGGTATGTATACTGGAACAGCAAAAAGGGAGTGGCTATTTTTGAGTACGAATCAGCCTTTCTTAAACAGGGCCTGGACATAGCTCCCCTCACTATGTCTGCCTATTCACCGCGAAGTCAGAAGCAATTACCATGGGAAGGAGATAAAAACACTCTATATCAGGGACTGCCTCCCATGATTGCCGATTCACTTCCGGATAAATGGGGCAAATCCCTGTTCAGTGCATGGATAAGAGACAATAAAATTCCTGAGAAGAGAGTTACTCCTGTCGATCACCTTTCTTTCATAGGTAGCAGGGCAATGGGTGCGCTTGAATATGAACCAGCCCGTATTGTGGGAGAGGATTCGGCCTTCTCTGTAGATGTACAGAGATTATATGAGTTTGCAAAACAGGTGCTGAACGACAGGGAGGCGATAGTACTTAATGAAAAGACATCAATACTGTGGCAAGACCTGGTTAAGATCAGCTCTTCACCTGGCGGGAAACGGCCTAAAGCAATAGTAGCAATCAATAAAAGTACAGGAGAGGTTGTTTCAGGACAGGGAAAGATTCCTGATGGGTTTAAAAATTATGTACTTAAATATGATGATAATACCGCGTATCCATATGCTAAACTTGAATACGTGTACTATCTCATGGCTCTGGATGCCGGAATAGTAATAATGCCATCAGAGCTCAAAACTTACGATGGTAAATCACATTTCCTTACTGAACGGTTTGACAGAATTGACAATAATAAAATACATACTCAAACCTTAGCTGCAATCTCTCCAACAAGCGAAAGCTATGAAGATATATTTACTGTAATACGTCGGCTTAACTTACCATACGAAGATAACAGGCAGCAATTCTTGAGAATGGTTTTTAACGTACTGGCCAGAAATGTTGATGACCACTCCAAGAACTTTGCATTCTGCATGAATAAAAAAGGGGAATGGAGATTATCTCCGGCGTATGACTTAACATTTAGTGTAGATCTGGGAGCTCCCGGTTATACTAACAGGCATTCACTAAATATAAATTCAAAATCTGAGAATATTACCCGCCAGGATTTGGAGTCCGTAGGCTTGAAAAACGATATTAAAGATTATAAAATACTGATTGACAAAGTAGCTGATTCTGTTGCAAAATTTGAGAATCTTTCAATAGGGTTAGAAATTGACAAGAAATTAATCAGTCAGATTAAAGCGGAATTTGTAAAATTGGACATTTAGCCCTATTAACGAATGAGAAATTAATTATCGTTTGCCAAAATTCTGGACAGTGCCAATAAAGTATTATGAAAACAAATCCGTAAGACTTCGTATTTGATTATGCGGAGTCTTTTCCTTTTGACCCGTTTGCAGGATCAGGACATTTTGCACTTGCAGTAATAAATACCGAAGTATATACTTAGAAAGAGAGCCTAAGTTCAATAAACCTAACTTAATACCACAATTTAAGTTTTGAGATATTATTCAATAATCTCTATTAATAAGCTCTAAGATAAAATTCGACAGTATTAAAGATGCCAGTGTGCTGATAATCTGGTATTTATAAACCTGTACAATAAAAGGTAAGGGTGATTTTTGAAAAATTGACACACACCTCTGAAAAGACCTCAATGCAATCTTAACTTACTTCATGAAAACAAAATATACCGCCATCACCAGACAGAAGAAGGCGGCGAAGTGGTTCCAGCGGATGGGTTCGTTTCCGAAGAACATGGTTGAAAAGACTACGAAGACTACAAGGGTGATGACCTCCTGAATGACCTTGAGCTGCATGAGGGTGAATGTTCCGCCGTTACCTATGTAGCCCATGCGGTTGGCGGGCACCTGGAATACATATTCTACAAGCGCAATCATCCACGAAAAGAGAATTACTCCGTACAGCGGCCAGTTGCTTATCGCTCCGGTTTGCTGAAGTTTTATGTGGCCGTACCAGGCGAGAGTCATGAAAATATTTGCTACTACAAGAAGAAGAATTGTATATGCACCATTCATAAGGTCAGTTACTTTTATCTGTATGAAAACAATGGAGTTGTAAAAATTGGTGCAAATATACACTCCATCTTTATTATCTTTGTTTCAAATTTTATCTTTCTTATATGAAATATCTAAAAATTATGCTGTTTGCAGGCGCACTGGGGCTGATGTTCAGCTCATGCAAGGAATCCGCCGTAAAGGAGGAGCCCTTTAAATATCTGGCAGATGAATTTGCCGACATTAAAGTAATCCGTTACAGAATCCCGGGCTGGGACTCTCTCTCATTCCAGCAGAAAGAGTATATCTACCACCTGAGCGAGGCTGCCAAAAGCGGACGCGACATCTTCTGGGATCAGAACTTCAAGCACGGACTCAGAATCCGCAAGGTACTGGAGAACATCTTTGAAAACTATAAAGGCGAAAAAGAGAGCGAGGACTGGAAGAACTTCGTGATATACGCAAAAAGGGTATTCTTCAGCAATGGTATTCACCACCACTATGCAGAGGAGAAATTCATCCCTGCGTGCAGTCAGGAGTACTTCTCAAAACTGCTCACAGAGAGCGGACAGGAGGGCGAATCGGCAGAGATTCTTCCGCTGCTTTACGATCCGGCAATTTATCCGCACAGAAAAAACATAACAGGCGAAGGCGACCTGCTGCTGGGAAGTGCTGTCAACTTCTATGAGGGCGTGAGCAAAGCCGAGGCTGAGGCTTTCTATGCAAAAATGATTGATGCAAAGGACACTACTCCGGTTTCATATGGTCTTAACTCTAAACTGGTTAAGAGAGACGGCAAGATTTTCGAGGAGGTTTACAAGGTAGGCGGACTTTACGGTCCTGCAATTGAGAAGATTATCTCTCACCTGGAGGCTGCCTCTGCTGTTGCAGAAAATGACACTCAGAGGGGTTACATTGCCAAACTTATTGAGTATTACAAGAGCGGCGACCTCAACATCTGGGATGAGTACAACATTGCATGGGTTAAGGATACCGAAAGCCAGGTAGATTTCATTAACGGTTTTATAGAAGATTACAACGACCCTATGGGCATGAAGGCTACATGGGAGTCTGTGGTTAACTTCAAGGATATGGAGGCATCAAAGCGCACAGATATCATCAGCGCAAATGCCCAGTGGTTTGAGGATAACTCTCCTGTTAATGCCGACTTCAAAAAGAAAGAGGTAAAAGGGGTGTCAGCAAAGGTTATAACTGTTGCTCAGCTTGGCGGCGACTGCCATCCGGTTTCTCCGCTGGGAATCAACCTGCCTAATGCAGACTGGATCAGAAAGGAGCATGGCTCAAAATCTGTAACAATTGCAAACATAGGCGATGCTTATGACAAGGCCGCAGAGGAGGCTCCAAAGAGTCTGACAACTGAGTTTTCTTGGGATGAGGCCGAAATTGCACTTATGAAGGAGTATGGCTCACTCACCAACAATCTTCACACAGACCTTCACGAATGCCTCGGACACGGTTCGGGACAATTGCGCCCGGGTGTTCCTGCCGGCTCCCTCAAGGACTACAGCTCATCTCTTGAAGAGGCGCGTGCCGACATTTTTGCACTCTACTACATAGCAGATGCAAAGCTTGTGGAACTTGGAATCATTCCAAATGCAGATGCCTATAAGGCCGAATACAACTCATATATCCGCAATGGTCTCTTTACCCAGTTCGTTCGCATTGACCTTGGCAAGAATGTTACCCAGGCTCACATGCAGGGTCGCAAAATGATTGCCGAGTGGTGCTTCATTAACGGTAAGGGCAAAGCCGAAGGCGGAAAAGATGTTATTGAACAGCGCGTACGCGAAGGCAAAACATACTTTGTGATTAACGACTACGCCAAACTTCGCGGTCTCTTCGGTGAACTTCTTGCCGAGCTTCAGAGAATCAAATCTGAGGGCGACTATGCTGCCGGCAAAAACCTCATCGAGACCTACGGCGTTAAGATTGACCAGAAACTCCACAAAGAGGTTCTCGACCGCTACGCCTCCCTCAACCTCAAGCCATACGGCGGATTCATCAATCCAAACATTGTCCCTGTTGAGAAAGACGGCAAGGTAATCGACTACAAAATCGAATACCCAAGCGACTTCCTTCAGCAGATGCTGGATTACGGAAAGAAATACAGTTTTCTGAAGTAAAAACGGCGGATACTAGGCGGCGGCGTTTAGCAGGTGGCGGCAGGCAACTGACAGCCATGGCAAGAACCACCTGCCAGCCTAAATTACATATTACTGTCTTTTAAGTAATTACAAAATAAGTTTTCCGGAAATTCCGGGAAACTTATTTTTTATTTATCACACTATCAATTATTTGTAAATCAGGCTGGCAGGTGCAATCCAAGCTCTTTCAGAGCTAAAAGGTACTGGCCGCTACGCAGCCGGTGGCGGTGCAGCGCTGCGCGCGCGTAAAACTCTGGAATTCCAGATCAGTAAACAGTTTCGTGAAATTTAAACAGAGATCCGTACAGCTGCAAGTTGCAGATATTCAATACTTAGCCCGTTGGTCTGACATCTGAGATGTCAGACCAACGGGCTAAACGCATTCAATCAATTAGTTACAGCCGTACGGGTACTAACAAAATTGCAGAACAAAAACTTACGAAAACAAAGCCGACAAAGAGAAACAGCAAAGTGGCATGCAAGCTTGAAAAACCTTTGCCGAAGGCTAACTCCCGCCAGGCACCGCCCGGCACCATTTTCAAAATGAATGAAGACGATAGCCGGGTGAGTAATCCTCAACACTTGAAAGTAAGATTCTGTTTGCAGCTTTGAATATTTGGGAATAACAAGCAAATGGACAAGCAGAGCCACAGCGTTGCTGTGGCTCTGTTTGCCAATGCTTATTGTAATATATAAAAAAAGCTGTCAAAACTGACAGCTTTATCTTTATTTGAGTTGTGAGGTTACTCACCAGGCTAATCGGGAAAATTACTCTCCGGCCTCGTCGAGACGTCCCTCCCAGAGGTATTTGTTGGTCTCCTTGATGAGCACCTTCGAGAGCAGCAACAGGGCAACAAGGTTAGGTATGGCCATCAGCGCATTCATGCTGTCGGCAATTCCCCAGACGAGAGAGAGATTCAGCACAGATCCTCCAAAAACGGCGGCTATCCAGAAGAGGCGGTAGTAGAGAATCAGCTTTTTCCCTCCCAGGTATTCTACGGCGCGCTCTCCGTAATAGGACCAGCCGAGGATGGTTGAGAAGGCAAAGGTTATGATGCCGATTGTTAGGATCCATGGTCCGATGTATGGGATTTTTGAGAAGGCAGCCTTTGTGAGGGCGGCTCCCTGAGTGTGGTCAATATCCGGGTGGGCAATGATTGAGCTTACGAGTACAAGTCCGGTTAGGGCGCAAACCACAACAGTATCCCAGAATGTTCCGGTAGATGAAACAAGGGCCTGACGGACAGGATTACGTGTCTGGGCTGCTGCAGCTACAATTGGTGCAGAGCCGAGGCCTGATTCGTTTGAGAAGAGTCCGCGCGCGATTCCGTAGCGCGCCGCCATCATGATTGTTGTGCCGACAAATCCGCCGCCTGCTGCTTTTGCGCTAAAGGCCGATTCAAAAATGAGCCTGAATGTATCGCCAAGGAATGCCGAGTTATAGTAAAGAATAACAAGACAACCGAGTATGTAAAAAACAGCCATAAAAGGAACAAGCGTTCCGCAGACTTTTGCAATTCCTTTAACACCAAAGAGGATTACCAGTGCTGTTGCAACGCTCAGGAGAATACCTGTCCATACAGGAGAGAATGAAAAGGTCTCATCCATGAGCAGGGCTATAGAGTTTGCCTGAACAGTATTTCCTATGCCAAACGCGGCTATCGCTGTAAATATGCTGAATAATACCGCAAGCCACTTCATGTTCAGACCCTTTTCCAGAGCATACATTGGTCCGCCAAGCATAGTGCCGTCTGCAGTCTTAACGCGATACTTGATTGCAAGAAGTCCTTCTGAATACTTTGTTGCAATTCCAAACACGCCTGTGAGCCATGTCCAGAGAACTGCGCCCGGGCCTCCCAGAGCTACTGCCGTGGCCACTCCCACAATATTACCGGTTCCGATAGTTGCTGCAAGTGCAGTTGCGAGGGCTCCAAACTGACTTACATCGCCCGATGCAGCCTTGTCTTTGGTTACCGACAGCTTGATTGCCGTAAAGATTTTTCTCTGAGGAAATTTCAGAATGATTGTAAGGTAGAGGTGGGTTCCCAGAAGGAGCACAATCATGGGCCATCCCCACAATAATGCACTAACCTTGTCTACTAAGGCTGCGAAGTTTTCCATAGTTGTCGTTTAGTTTAAAAGTAGGTATCTTTGCAAAGATAAAAAAATAGGAATTTGAAACGCATTATTTATATAGCACTTGCATCAATTTTTGTGGCCCTGGGAACTATCGGTATATTTTTGCCACTCGTGCCAACCACCCCGTTTCTCCTTCTTGCAGCCTATTTTTACATGAACTCCTCATACAGCCGGCTCAGATGGCTGCTCAACCACAAATATCTGGGACCCTACATAAAAGCATACCTCTCAAAAGAGGGAATTCCCCTCAGAGTCAAAGTCAAAACCATCAGCCTTTTATGGATAACAATGCTCGCCACCATGTTTCTGGCTACAGATAAACTGCATGTAAGGCTGATTCTCACCGCCATTGCCGTTGGCGTCACAATCCACCTGCTTATCAAAAAGACTCGCAGGGATAGTATTTAACTCCTTCTTCCTGGTTCTGGTTACCCACTGATTAGCTTCTGCCTCAGAGGAAAAGTGTCAAATATCCATGCACATGTCAGCCTAATTTACAATCATCAATAATACAAGTAGTTAGTAATGCTAAAATTTAAGAAAATTCAGAATTAAAAATTACAAATAGCTGATATCATGGGTTTTGTAAATTAGGCTGACATGTGCGATTTGAAAACTTAGAGATAAAAAAAGGGCCACCTTCACAGGCGGCCCCAACCACTAACTAATAACTAATGATCACTCAAAATTATTGAGAGACTTGACCTTACACCAACTGCTTTACAGCAGCCATTGCAAGATCGTATTGCGGCTCATCAAGAATGTCCTTGGTTATCTCTTTGTATTTTACTACTCCATTTTTATCAATAACCACAACACCTCTTGCGAGCAGCTGGTTTTCCTTTATCAGGAAACCATACTCCAGCCCGAAACGTGAAAATTTAAAATCGGACAGTGTATGGATGTTGTTTATGCCTTCGGCAGCGCAAAAACGGCCGAGAGCAAAAGGAAGATCTTTAGACAGCGTCAATATCACAACATCTTTCGAGAGGTCAGTTGCCTTTTTGTTGAATGTTCTTGTCTGAGTGGCACAAACTCCTGTGTCAATAGACGGAAACACACTTAGAACCACTACCTTACCCTTAAAATCAGAGAGTTTAACATCTGCCAGAGTATTGTCTGACGCTACAATCTCGGGAGCAACATCTCCCACCTTAATCTGATTTCCAAGAAGAGTAAGCGGATTACCCTTTGCGGCAAATACGCCCTTTGTTTCAATTGCTGTAAGATCTTTCATAATTCGTATATATTTTTTAAAATATGTTTCTGTAATTGTTGTTTCATCTTTAAAACGAAGAAACCAACAAAATGTTTAAATTTGTTAAAATAATTCCAGAAATATGGCTCGTTTTTTCAGAAAAAGAATTTTAATGACAGCTGCTGCTGCAATTTTGGCAACAGCCTCATTTACATCATGTGATCCTGAAGAGATCATTGAAAACATTACCGCCCGCACTAAGCTCTTTAACTATGTGAGCGAAATCATGCACGACATATATTACTGGTATAAAGATGTACCGGCAAACATCAGTCAGGCAACTTCAATTGATGTATACGACTACTTTGACAAACATCTCGTTGCTCAGGACAGATGGTCATGGATGATGAGCGGCCAGGATTACCTGGACAACAATGCAGGCGTATCTACCAGTTTTGGGGCCAGCTTTGCTCAGCCAATTGACCATTATAATGATTACTCAATAAGAGTAAGATATGTGTTTCCTAACACACCTTTCTCAGAAAACGGAGTTAAAAGGGGCTGGGAGCTGACTCATGTGGCAAACACTCCTGTTATGGACCTTGTAAGAAACAATACTTTTGAAACTCAGATGGCCAAGGCAACCAATACATTCACATTCCGTGACCATGCAGGTGTTGCCAAAACCTTCACAGCAACCTCAAGGGTAATCAGCACCAGATCTGTTTTCAAAACTGAGGTTTACACATCTGCCCAGTTTCCGGGACTGCCACACCCTGTGGGTTACTTCAACTACTACACATTTAATGCTCATATGCTTTCCGATATCCACGACGCAATGGCAACCCTAAAGGCTGCAGGTATTAAGGAGCTGATTCTTGACCTCAGGTACAACGGCGGCGGAGACGGCGAGGCTACCTCACTCCTATCTAACTACATAGCACCAGCTTCTGCAGAGGGAAAAATTGTGAGCAGAAGGGAGCATAACGACAAATACTCTCAGTACGACAACGCAACAGAGACTAAGACAATAGTGAAAAGAATTGCAAACTCGCTGAATCTTGACAGATTGTTTATATTGTCGTCGGGCGGAACAGCCTCTGCAAGTGAGATTATCATTAACGGTTTCAAACCACTCATGAATGTGGTTGTTGTGGGCCGTACATCTTACGGAAAGCCAAACGGCATGTATGTTATTCCATATCCGGAAGAGGACTACGAGAGCCCTGATTATGTCTTTCTGCCTATCAGTTTCTTCTCTGTAAACAGCCTTGGAGAGGGTCACTATGTAGACGGAATTGCTCCGGATCATGCAAGGCCGGACGACCTCTACCACGAATTTGGAATAACCGAAGACTGGGTTAAGGCTTGTCTCACCAAGATTGCCACCGGTTCATTCCCTGCCCTTCCTGCTGTTCCTGCCGGAGTTGCTACCGAAGGCTTCCGCGGAAAAATGGCCGTCGAAGAGGACTCACCAAACTATGGCCGCTATGTGGCCAGAAGACCGGGCAAATAATCTGCGCCGCAATTTCTGTTAACGCGCAACACATCAATTGATTACAAAAGAGAAACTCTGCAAACGCAGAGTTTCTCTTTTATAATAGCTTGAATATATATTAGTTAACAGAAATTGCGGCGCAGACCCAGCCGCCAGCCCCTCAGCCTAAAACCCGTTGAGCTTAATAAAAATCGTCGGCAGCAGCAGCAAAAAGCCAATTACTATCAGCGTAAGTATAAACGGCAACACCCATTTAAACCATTTTGCATATGGGATGCGGGCAATGGAGAGGACGGCAATGAGGACTCCTGAGGTTGGGGTAATCATGTTGGTAAAGCCGTCGCCAAACTGGAAGGCCATAACGGTTGCCTGTCTTGAGACGCCAATGAGGTCTGAGAATGGTGCCATAATGGGCATTGTGATTGCGGCTTTTGCACTGGCAGACGGAATCACAATATTAATGAATGTCTGAATCATATACATGGCTCCCAGCGATCCGGTGCGCCCTGCGTCGTTCATGGCGAGGGACATCTCGTGAAGGATTGTGTTGATAACCTTGCCCTCTTCTAGAATCACAATGATTCCGGCAGCCAGACCAACAACAAGTGCGGCCGAGAGAATGTCCCTCGCCCCCTCGGTAAGTTTGGCAACAATTTCATTGCCGCTGTATCCTGCAGCTATACCGCTGAGAATACCAAGAGCAAGGAAGAGTGCAGAAATTTCACCTATGTACCAGCCATAGCCCATAACGCCAACAATCAGAAAGATGATTGTGAAGAAGAGCAGGTTCAGCACAAAAAAGTGAACGCTTTTGCGGAGCGATATGTACCCGAACAGTGCAAACGCCAGTGCCAGGACCGGCAGAAGAAAAGGTATGTCGGCAGTGCTGTTCCCCACTTTAATAATCGTATGCGGATATGCAGCTGCGAAAAGTACAGTTGCTGCGAGGGCAATTATGTAGCTTACCCAGCCGGAGCGTGGAGTGTGGTACTCAATAACCTCTGTCTCGCCTTCGGCCTTGTTGCGCCAGTATGAATCCTCTTCGTACATGATGGATCTCTGCGGATTCTTTTTGATTCTTGCTGCATAGATAAGTATGAATCCTATGGTTATGATATTGAGAACAATCCAGCAAAAGAAGCGGTATTCTATACCTGAAAACATTGGCAAACCTGCAATGTCCTGCGCGATTCCAATTGTGAAGGGGTTGAGTATGGCTCCTGCGAAGCCTACGTGGGCTGCAACATATACCAGAGCCACTCCCACTATTGAGTCATATCCCATTGAGATTGCAAGGGGTATAAGTATAACTGCAAATGCTATTGTCTCTTCGCTCATTCCAAAAATGGCTCCAAACAGACTAAACATGAGCATTATCAGAACAATTACAACATTGTTGACTCCTATTGACCTCAGCCATGAGAACCTCTCAAGTTTGCGTGTAAATCTCAGAAAAGAGAAGATTCCTGCATCAATTGCCTTGCAGGAGTTTACCACCCAGAAGGCGGCTCCAATAACCAGAATGAAAACTATGATTCCCGCCTGACGCGTAAATCCTTTATAGAAGGCTGTGAGTATCTGCCAGCTTTGAGGAGCATTGTCAATATACCTGAATTCCAGGCTTTCAACTCCATCTGTGGTAGTTTTAACATATTCCCCGCCCGGTACAAGGAAGGTAACAACAGCACTCACAACAATCAGCGCGAAAATTATCACGAAGGTGTGCGGCATTTTCATTTTTTTCTTTCCCATTCTGAATTTTTTATTTGCTGAGGGACAAAAATATAAAATTGTGACTTTATAATTCTATTTTTGTATCAAACCATTAATTTATCTATGAAAACTATAATAACTACAGTGTCGGTTTTTCTGATGCTGATACTCACCCCCTCTTCTGCATGGCCGCAGCAGAAGCAGAGCACTTCAACCGAAATTAACCATAACGATGTTGTAAGTTCAATTATCAAAATTGGTCAGACAGACAACCAGACAATGAGACACCTGGATGTGCTCACAAACAGGATAGGCGGACGCCTTCTTGGTTCTGACGCATATGAGAACGCCACCTACTGGGCGGCAGATCTCTTCAGAAAGTGGGGTATGGAGGTAGTTATTCAGGAGGCAGGTGAGCTTCCAGTGGGTTTCAACCGAGGTCCGTGGTTTGGTAAAATGCTGGACGACGACGGGATGATTCTTCACTTTGCAACTCCCTCATATACATCCGGGACAAAAGGGGTTCAGAGAGGTCATGTTGTAATGGAGCCAAAAACCCGTGCCGAGTTTGAAAGAATGAAGGGAAAGCTAAAGGGTGCATGGGTTCTTATCACAGGAGAAAATGAGGGATGGCCAATAGACTATTCTGAATATGCCGACACTCTCCGTTCACAGATTATTCAGGAAAACAATAAGATTGCCAGATATAACGACTCAATAAACAGAATCAACAGGGAAAATCCCGGGAAGCCTGCGCTGGAGACCAAACCTCTTAAGGATGCTCCTGCACTCTTTTACAAGGAGATGAGAGACGCCGGAATTCTAGGAATTATTCAGTCTTCGACTGTTCCTATCCGTGCACTGTACGACAGAAAAAATGTTGAATACATGAGCTGGGACGAACTCCCAACCTGCCCGGATATTAAACTGGACGAACATCAGTATAAAATCATCCTTCAGAAAGTGAAAGAGCGCCGTTATTTCCAGCTTGAATTTGACATCAGAAACCATTTCAAACCGGGACCTGTAAAGTACCACAATGTACTTGGAATAATCAGGGGAACAGAATTTCCTGATGAGTATGTCATGAGCGGTGGCCACCTCGATGCATTTGATGTTGCAACAGGCGGAGTTGACTGCGGAACAGGTGTTGCTCCCAACCTTGAGGCTGCCAGAATGATCATGATGGCGGGCGGCAGGCCAAAACGCTCAATTATATTTGCTCTGTGGGCCGGAGAGGAGTTCGGACTGTGGGGTTCAAAATTTTGGGTTGAAAACAATAAGGATAAATACGAGAAAATCTCAAACTACTTTAACAGGGACGGAGGCCCCACTGTAACCAACAGCCTTACCGTGCCGCCCGCCATGTACGACGACTTTGCAAAGGCAACCGCACGCCTGAACGAAATCAATCCCGATTTCCCGTTCACTCTTAACAAGCGTCCAGGAGATCCAAGGCCAAAACCAACAACAGCAGGAGGTTCAGACCACGCCCATTTTGCAATTAACGGCATTCCGACCATCAGCTTTGGCAATGCAGACCCTAAGGGATACGATTTCAACTACGGCGAAATATGGCACACCGAGCGTGACACCTACAACATGTCCATCCCGGAATATATGGAGCACACCTCAACCGTTATGGCCGTAGTAATCTATAACCTCGCCAACCAGCCGAAGATCCTCTCAAGAAAAGGGCTTTACAAGTAATTTGAAATAAACTCTGTCATAGTTTTGGCAAAATAAAAACAGGCTGCAGAAAATCTGGCAGCCTGTTTTTATTTTAAGACCGTATCCTAGATAACTTCTATATCTATTGAGATTATCCACCCCTCGCGGCCGTCGGCAAGCTGAATGCGCTGCCATCCGCCAAGCTCTTCGAGGATTTTTAGTTTGGTGCCCTCGTGGAGAATAAAGAGTGTCTTGCCTGAACTGTCCGGTGAGCTTTTAACTGAACTTACAGGTTTCATCACAATTGCAGTATCTCTTGTGAGGAATGCATGTTTCTGATTCCAGGAAAAGAGGGAGGCAAAGAGGCCAAGAAGAAGCATCAGCATAGCCAGGAAGAAGGAGAGTTTGCGCAGTCTCGATACGGGCGCAAAGCGGAATCCAAGCATGAGCACTGCAAAGGCAATAAACATGATTACAGAAATGTAGCCCCAGCCGTTCGATGAGATTGAGTAGTTAATCCCTTTAATCCAGGTTGTAAGGATAAATTCGGGAACCTCCTCAATTTTATCGAGGGTGTAATCCCTTGCCAGAGCCAGATTGTTCGCAGCATCGCGGTCAGACGGGTCCATCTTGAGAACACGTTCATAATAGAGAATTGCCTTTCCGTAATCGCGGAGTTTAAAGTATGTGTTGCCCAGATTGTAGAGGAGTGATTCAGAGGTGTAGCCCAGCTCCTCTATCTTGAGGTAATGAGCAAGTGCACCCTGGAAATCATTCTGAATATATCTGTCATTGGCTGTATTCCACAACTCCCTCTGATCAGTTATTGTAATTGCAGCAACTGCAGATGCTATTGCATCGGCCCCTGAGGCAGGCTGCATTTGAGCCGGCTGCCGGTTCTGTGCCGAATCCTGCTGTGCTGCAGGGTTTGTAAGGGTAAGTGTTTGCTGACCCTGCTGATCATTTTGGGATGTTGCGGCAGTTGAAACGGAGGCATTCAGCGTCATTAATCCCGCCAGAAGGAGAATAACAGGTACAGATTTCATTTTTGGAATGAAGGATTTTGATTCCGAACCCTGCCCTTCAAGTGCAGAGATCAGTCTGATTGCTCTTTCGTAATTGTTGTGCATCTCTACATTTCCCTGATTAGGAGCGTAGCGGGCGAACTCGCAGGTATCCATAAGTGCAAAGAATTCATCAGTTACAGTTTTGTCTGTGTTTCGGGCAGTGAAACTCTCCCCTATTTTCTCACGCGAAAGTTCAGAAACCGGCAGAGAAAATTTGTCTGAGGCATAGCCGAGCAGAGCCCTGTACAACTCCTCATAAAATGCAGAGTAAAGGTTTTGCTTAAGAAGTGTCTCGGCATTCTTTAGTCTTGCCCTCGCAACCTTGTTTGCGCGGCGGTTTTTCACACCTGCAATGTCGCGGTTTCTCTCAATTCTCTTATCGAGAACCTTGCGCAGCAGATAGTAAGCAGCTGCTGTTGAAAAGAGCAGTATAAACCAGAGCAGTGAACCAAAGAACATGTTATGACCTCTGGCAAGACCGGATGCACCTGTCCTGATATATCTCACGTCGCTGCCCAGACTCTTTACAGCCTGTTTGTTCACTCCGGCCGGAAGATTAGAGCCGGAATAGGTTGCGCCTGTACCAATATCACCACCCACTTTGATTCTCAGATCTCCGGAAGTGAGGGTCACATATCTCTTTTTATTTATATCGTAGTAAGTAAATTCAAGAGGTGCAATTTTAAAATCGCCGGCACCCCTTGGAATAAGCGGATATTCAAAGACTTTGCTGCCTGAGGCGCCGCTGCCCCCCTTGCTGCTTTTGTCTGTAGTCTTTACGTCATATCTCTCAAAATCTGCAGGAAATTCAATCTGCGGCGCCTCCACCAGGTTAATATTGCCGGTACCCGAAATGGTTACCATGAGTGAAACAGCCTCATTTGCATTTACACTGTCGCGGTTGAATTTTGCATCAAGTTTGAAGTCACCCACAGCACCGGTAAAGGATGCAGGAGCACCGCCGGGCAGCGCATCAACTACCACCTTAATGGCAGGGGCCGAAATCCTTTTGCGGACTGTCTGGTAATCGCTGAAGAACTGGTCGAATACGGAGCGGGGCGAGCCGCTGTTTGAGCTCTGCACCTGAACCATGCAAATCATTTCTGACTGGTCTATGTTTACTGTGCCGGTTTGCTGGGGAACCAGCAGGTATCTTCTCAGAAGCGCAGCATTGTAAATAACTCCGCCTACATTCTCTCTTGCAAACTCTATGTTTTGCGGTGTTTCAATCTCCTGACTCCAGAATCCGTTGAAAGAGGGAAACTTCACATCCTCAAATCCCGTAATTGGAACCTTGGTGTAGAGTTTAAGAGTGGCTACGAGTGGCTCGCCCTTCACAACCCTGCTTTTGTTTACTGAGAGTTTGAGCATTACATCGTTCTTTCCGACTCCTGCTGCTGCATTGTTTGAACTCTGAGACTTTCCCGCATCCTCACCCTTAACAACCTCTATTGTTACCGGCTGGGACGAATATTTTTTCCCGTCCACAACAACTGTTGCAGATGAGATTGTGTGTTTTCCAAGACTTTTTGGCTGAAGAATATAAGTGTAGCTCACCTCAAATGATTCTGAACGCTTGCCGTTGATAATCTGGGTGCTGCTCATCCTTGACGAAGTAGGTCCTGCCAGAACATCAAACCCGTTAATTGTTGGCGGGTCAAAAGAGGATGGTTCTGCATTGGTAATGAAAACAATCCTGAAACTCTCCTCCAGCCCCACTACTCTGGGAGCATCCACATTAAATGCTACCTGCGCAGAGGCAGTGAACCCGGCCAGCATTAAAACTGCCGCAGCCCAAAAACTTTTAATATTTCCAAACATATATTTCATTGCAGTGCTTTATCTCAATTTACCACATTTCAATTCTTACCAGTTCTTCTCTTTTTGCTGACTCTGAAGCAGCTTTGCCTTCTCCTTTTTCACTTTGTCCTGTGTCTCATTCTCCTTGTTCTGAATAGCCTGCAGCATCTGCTGCGCAGCCTGAGGCGTTATCTTTGGAGGGGGCTGATTCTGATTCTGATCCTGTTTTGGATCCTGATTCTGATCTTTATTATCCTGCTTGTTGTCCTTATTATCTTTTTTGTCCTCTTTTTTATCCTGGTCTTTGTTGTCTTTATTGTCCTTGTTCTGCTGGTTCTGCTGATTCTGTTTATCCTGCTCGTTCTTAAGCATCTTCTGAGCATAAGCCAGGTTGGACTTAGTCTCCATGTCACCCGGATTTATCCGCAGCGAGTTCTTGTATGACTCAACCGCCTCGCTCCACTTTTTCTGAGCAAGAGAGTAGTTTCCCATGTTGTGAAAAATTGCAGGCATATCCTTTTCTGATGGCTGAATTCCTGTGGAGTCAGAGAGCATTTTTCCCGCCATCTGCAGGGCAGCCTCTGCATTCTGGTTCTTATACATTGCATTGGCAAGGTTGTACTTTGCCCTGAGCGATGCTGAATCCTTATCCAGAGCCCTTCTGTACTCAAGTTCGGCCTTCTGGAAATCGCCCTTGCCATAGGCCTTGTTACCGGAACGAACCTGCCACCTCTCCTTCTGTGCAAAGAGAGCCGTAACGGAGAGAATCAGCATTAATGTAACTAGTATCCTTTTCATATTCAAGTCAGTCAAAATCATTTCTTAATTGAGCGGTATGCCTTTGCGCCCGGGGCAAAGAGGTTGAATCCCTTTCTCTCCCCCACAAGAAATTCAAGAAGGAGGAAGAAAAGTGCAATTGCAAAAAAGTACATATACTGCTCGTCGAAATCTTCAAAAACAACAGATTTGTAGTTCTGTTTGTCCATGTTGTGAATCTTGTCAACAATGGCTTCGAGTCCAAAGTCTGAGTTGCCGGCCTTGAGATAGGCTCCGCCTCCTGCTTCGGCGACAGCCGAGAGGACTGCTTCGTCGAGCTTGGTCACCACTATATTGCCCTCCTTATCCTTCAAAAGCTCACCGTTGCCGGCCGGTATAGGTTTGCCCCCCTCTGTTCCGATTCCTATTGTATATACAGGTATTCCAAGGTCAAGTGCAGATTTTGCAGCGGCTACAGGATCATCTTCGTGGTTTTCGCCATCTGTGATAATCACTATCGCACGGCTGTTCTGGCTCTCAAGGCTGAATCCCTTGATAGCCGTGTTGATTGCATCTCCAATTGCCGTACCTTGTACAGGTACTGAGTTTGTAGTTATTGAATTAAGGAAAATTTTCGCAGAGACATAATCTGCAGTTATTGGCAGCTGGACAAATGATTTTCCGGCAAAAACAATCAGCCCTATTCTGTCTTCACGAAGTTTGTCAACCAGTCTTGAAATTGCAAGCTTGGCCCTCTCAAGTCTGTTTGGTGAGTAATCCTCAGCAAGCATTGAGTTCGAGACGTCAAGTGCTATCATAATCTCCACTCCGCGGGTCTCAACCTCCTTGAGTCTGGCTCCCAGCTGCGGGCGCGACAATCCTACAGCAAAGAAGAAGATTGCAAAAGAGTAGAGGGTTATTTTGATCCATCCCCTTGCTTTTGATGCGTGAGGCATGAGGGGAGTGATGAGTTTCAGATCCCCGAACCTCTCCAGTCTCTTTCTCCGGCTCCTCCTGTATAATCCGTGAAAAATAAAGAGGAACGGAATTATCAGTATTAACGCAAGATATTCTATTTGTGCAAATTGTATCATAATCTTAAAATATCTTCATTACGGAATTCTCTTTAAAACGAACAGTCTCAGCAGCAGTTCAAGTGCAATGGCAGCAAGTGCAATCAGGGCAAAGGTCATGAAAAGCTCTCTGTAAATCGGGAATGAATCGACAGTTGTCCTGCTCTTTTCCATTTTGTTAATCTCCCCGTATATCTCCAGAAGCTTTGTGTTGTCTGTTGCGCGGAAGTACTTACCTCCTGTATCATTAGCAATCTGCTGAAGCAGCGGTTCATCAATCTCAACCTTTACCTGCTGAATCTCCACTCCAAACGGAGTCATTACCGGATAAGGCGCCATTCCCATTGCACCAACACCAATTGTATAAACTCTTATACCGTATGTTTTGGCAATTTCGGCAGCCATTTGCGGAGCAATTTCCCCTCTGTTGTTAACACCGTCCGTCAGCAGAATTATCACCCTGCTGTTAGCCGGAGAATCCTTCAGACGGGCAACTGCCGTTGCCAGCCCGTTTCCGATAGCAGTACCATCCTCAATAAGTCCTGTCTCAACCTCCTTCATGAGGTTTATAAGCGTTGCCCTGTCTGTTGTAAGGGGACACTGTGTAAAACTCTCACCCGCAAAAACCACTACACCCATTCTGTCAGAAGGACGCTGGGCAATGAACTCAATGGCAATCTCCTTTGCAGCATTTATCCTGTCAGGCTTAAAGTCGCGTGCAAGCATACTGGTTGAGACGTCAAGTGTGAGCACTATATCTATACCCTCTGTGTTAACCTTCTCGAAATCGTCGGACGAACGAGGTCTTGCAATGGCCAGAATGAGCATTGCAATGGCAATGGTCCTCAGGACAAAGGGCAGATGGCGCGCATATTTTTTTACCCTGCCTCCCTTGCCCGCCCAGGGGCCAAGAGACGAAACCATCACCGACGGCGCGCCGCCCCGCAACTCCCTCCAGATATAAAGAGCAATAACAGGTATCAAAATCAGCTCAAGAAAAAGCAAGCCCGGATATTCGAAAAACATCTTATACCTCCTTGTTTTTTAGTGGTGATTCATTGTTAGCACTCTTATCCTGAGTCTGTCCGCTGCTTTGTACAGGCGGCTGACATGTGACATTGATAAACCTGATTGCCACAGGTACTGCATTCTCGTTTTCGAGTTCTGTTGCCCTGTATTTTGCAAACTTTACCATGTCACTCAGCTCCAGCAGCTCCTTCAGTGATTCAAAAGTACTCTTCTCAATCCCCTTGCCCTTAAGTTCTGCAAGAATCTCGGCAGAGGTCTTTTCCATTGCCTGAATGAAAAACTGAGACTCCATGTATTCGCGCAAAGTATCGGTAATCTTTGTGTAGTAAAGCTTCTCCTGATTATTCTGCCAGAGCTTCTCGTTTCTTATCTGCTCCAGTGTTCTCAGAGCCATAATGTACGGCGGATCCGGCTCCCTTTCCGGCATAAAGAGCGACCTTTTGGCCTTCAGCCTTCTGAAAACTCTTATTGCTCCCCAGATAAGGGCCGCAAGAAGAAGGAGCCCGCCAAACCACGGAAGAAACTCCTTAACTGTGTAGGGATATGTCATCTGATCCTTTACATCAAACGGCCTGTAGGATGTGGTATCAATCTGGATGGTAGTAAACTCAAGAGTTCCGGGGTCAAACATCACAGTATCCACGGAGCCGTCGAGTTTCTGCAAATATGCTGCTATAGGCGGAACAACATGGGTTCCGCTGTCAAATGAGGTGAGTGTGAAGCTTGTCTGAAGCTCCATCTCCCCTCCCTTATTTGAGAGTGTATCAATTTTAGGCCGGCCCACCAGTTCTACCCCCTGTGAAATGGGATTCTGAAGCTCCTGAAGAAAGAGTTGCCCTCCCTTTGGAACCTTGGTCTTAAAACTCAGCGTAACCTGATCGCCTATGAGTAATGTATCTTTTTGAATCATAGAAGTCACCTGTTTTTAAATAGTGTTACCAGACCCTTCACAAAGTCGCCGTCTGTAGAGATGGAGACAGAGTCTATGCTGTATCTTCTCAGTGTTTGTGAAATTGCACTGTTCACCTCTCTGTTCCAGCTGTCAAAATGCTCCCGGACACTTCGGCTTGATGTATCTACCCAGCTCTCCCTGCCTGTCTCGGCATCGGCCACCTTGATAAGTCCCACAGATGGCAGTTCTCTCTCCCTCGGGTCAAAAACTGAGATTACTGACAGTTCGTGGCGGTTTGCTGCAATTTTGAGAGCCTCTTCCCATCGCGGACGCAGTGTAGAATCTACATCAATCATGTCCGACAGCAGGAAAGCTGTGCACCTTCTCTTGATAGCATTTGTGAGGTATCTGAGTGCCTCGCCAATATCTGTTCCCTGCTCCTGCGGCTCAAACTCAAGCAGCTCTCTTATAATTCTGAGAAGGTGGCTCCTCCCCTTTTTGGGTGGAATAAACTTCTCGACCTTAGAGCTGAAGAAGAGTGCTCCAACCTTGTCGTTGTTTGCAGATGCAGAGAATGAGAGAACGGCTGCAATCTCGGTTATGAGGTCGCGTTTGCTCTTGACAGTAGTTCCAAAAATGCGGGAAGCACTCACGTCTACCAGAAGCATAACTGTGAGCTCCCTCTCCTCCTCAAAGACCTTAATGTAAGGCGCATTGAGGCGGGCTGTAACATTCCAGTCCATATTCCTCACATCGTCGCCAAACTGATACTCCCTCACCTCGCTGAAGGCCATACCCCTCCCCTTGAAGGCCGAGTGGTACTCCCCTGCAAAGATCTGTCTTGAGAGTCCGCGGGTCTTTATCTCAATTTTCCGTACTTTTTTAAGCAAATCGCTGGTCATACTATGGAACCTCTATTGCGTTCATAATATCTGTTATGATGTTCTCAGTTGTGATGTTCTCTGCCTCTGCCTCATAAGTAAGGCCGATTCTGTGGCGCAGAACTTCGTAGCAAACTGCTCTCACATCTTCAGGAATTACATATCCCCTTCTGCGGATAAATGCATATGCTTTTGCTGCCATAGCAAGGCTGATGCTTGCTCGCGGAGATCCGCCGTAAGAGATAAGGTCTTTCAGCCTCTCCAGACCGTAATCCTGTGGATTTCTGGTAGCGAAAACTATGTCAACAATATATTTTTCAATCTTCTCGTCCATGTAAACCTCACGCACAACTTCCCTCGCCCTGATAATGTCCTCCGGCTTGATAACGGCATTTGCCTTAGGGAATGTGCCTGAATTGTTCATGCGGATAATCAGCTTCTCCTCCTCTTTCTTTGGATAGCTCACAACAACCTTGAGCATAAACCTGTCTACCTGTGCCTCAGGAAGCGGATATGTTCCCTCCTGTTCAATTGGATTCTGGGTTGCCATTACAAGGAATGGCTCAGGGAGTTTGAAACTCTCGTCTCCGATTGTAACCTGACGCTCCTGCATCGCCTCCAGAAGTGCACTCTGAACCTTAGCCGGAGAACGGTTTATCTCATCTGCCAAAACAAAGTTTGCGAAAATTGGTCCCTTGCGAATCTGGAACTTCTCCTGCTTCTGGCTGTAGATCATGGTTCCAATCAGGTCTGCAGGAAGCAGGTCCGGAGTAAACTGAATACGGCTGAACTTTGCGTCCACTATCGATGCCAGCGTGTTGATTGCCAGAGTCTTTGCCAGACCAGGCACACCCTCCAGAAGAATGTGACCGTTTGCCAGCAGCCCAATGAGCAGGTTCTCAACCAGCTGCTTCTGACCCACAATAACCTTGTTCATCTCCAGAGTGACCATATCCACAAAGGCACTCTCCCTCTGGATTTTTTCGTTTAGTTCTTTGATGTTGACGGTTTCCATATTATTGAATCAATTTTTGTATTTTTGTGTCGCAATATTTTTTTGTCGCTAAAACTTACAAATTTAGTTTAAAAAATCTATCTGTAATCATCCATTTTTATATTCCTGCAATGCGCTTTTTCATATCACTTTCATACAACGGCAGAAGCTTCAACGGATGGCAGGTTCAGCCCGGTCACCCCTCTGTCCAGAGTGAACTGGAACGTGCCTTTTCACTCTTTTTTGGACTTCCTCTCTCCGTTACCGGCGCCGGCAGAACAGACAGCGGTGTTCATGCCGTAAATTATGTTGCCCACATTGATATTGAAGAGCGGCTTGTCAGGCCGGAAGATCTGCCAAGAACAATTTACAAAATAAATGCCATTCTTCCCGCTGACATTGTCATACATGACATCTGTCAGGTTCAGGATGACGCACACGCCCGCTTTGACGCAATCTCCCGCAGCTATAACTATTTCGTTCACACCGCAAAAGACCCATTCCTGGGCCAGTACTCATACTTCTACCCATACGAGCTTGACATTGACAAAATGAACGAAGCCGCCCTCTTTTTGCTGGGCGAACAGGACTTCACCTCAATGGCCAAACTCCACACAGATGTCAAAACCAACATCTGCACCGTCACACAGGCCCTCTGGCACCCCGCCGCCCCGCTCACCTTTTCGCCGCTGGACGGCAAAACACTCTGTTTTACAATAACCGCCAACCGCTTCCTCCGTAACATGGTGCGGGCTGTTGTCGGCTCACTCCTTGAAGTTGGCCGCGGCAGAAAAGAGCCCGGCTGGATAAAAGAGCTCCTCGAAGAGAAAAACCGCAGCTCCGCCGGCAATTCAGTCCCCGCCCATCCCCTCTTCCTCACAAACATCGAATACCCGTATCCGACCTTCCACCGCTCGCCTCTGACCGGCACAGCCGGCCTTGACAAGAATCAGGATTATTAATCAAACTTTAAAAAACTATAAAGCTCAGCGATGAAAAACGGGCCAAAAACAGTCGATGAATATTTATCAGCCTTTCCGGAAGATATCCGCACAATTCTCTCAAAAATAAGGGCGGTTATCCTTCACAATGCACCCGGAGCCGCAGAAGGAATCTCGTACCAGATGCCCGCATACAAAACAAACGGAAAAGTGCTTGTCTATTTCGCCGCATTCGAAAAACACATTGGCTTTTACGCAACCCCTACAGGCCACCAGGCATTTGCAGAAGAGCTCTCAAAATACAAACAGGGCAAAGGCTCCGTCCAGTTTCCCCTAAACCAGCCCATCCCCTACGACCTCATTGCACAAATCACAGAATTCCGGTATCATGAAAATTTAGACAGGTAAACGAAATGAGTGATTTTTTCAAATGCGTTACCTGCTTTATTGAATTCCTTATCGTCGGGGAATATAGATTTATAAACTTATACGAATTTACAAACTTGTCAGAATGACTCACCCAGAACTGCTTGCCCCCTTCATAACATACGCAATCGTAACAACCTTCACTCCCGGCCCCAACAACGCCTCCTCATCACAGGCCGGAATGCAGCAGGGCTTCAGCAAAACTCTTCCATACCTCACCGGAATTTCAATTGGCTTTTTCGCAATTCTTGCGGCATGCGGGCTGATGCTCGATTTCATCCTTAACATCTACGGCACCATCTCCCCCTACCTCCGCTGGATTGGCGCCCTCTACATGCTCTGGCTTGCGCTGATGCCGTTTTTGCCAGGCAAAACTCCAGTTTTCAAAAACCAGCCGGCTGACCAGCATGTAAAACAAACAGGTACCATATCTGATAGTAAGTTCAGTGATTCATCCGAAAGTAAGTTTGGGCAATCAAATTCAAACATTCCTGACAAAAAAAACAAAAACCGGTTCGCCGGCTACACCCTCTTTAACGGAATGGTGCTGCAGCTGGTAAATGTAAAGGTGATCCTATACGGAATCACACTCTACTCATCATTCTCACTTCTGATAGGAACCTCAGCCACAGCCGTACTGGCTTCGGCATTCTTCCTTACAGTTGCGGGCTTTTTCTCAATCGCGCTCTGGACCCTGATCGGGTCAACCTTCTCCGCATACTTCAAAAACAAACTTTTTTACTACACTTTCAATATTGTGATGTCCCTGATGCTGATATATTCAGCCGTCGCGATTGTTGCCTAGCAGGATATGTTAGAAATAATTATATTTGCAATCGTTTCTCAGACAAGTTCTAAAACATCAATATCATGAAAACCATTTCACGCGCTTTTGCAATGCTGGTTGCGCTGGCAATTGCGGTTCCGTTTCTTGGATCCTGTGAAAAGTCCCCTAATGTTTATCTCAACGCGATGGTAAGCAAATCAAATGTACCAAACGGGGTTAAGGTATATCTTAAACTTGTTCAGGAAGAGGGCGAAAACGACGACCCGACTCTGTTTGATGGCGATGCTGCTT
>ERZ1645189.83-NODE-83-length-23657-cov-5.408948_pt1 | contig 23657 bp, 20 predicted proteins | sample MGYA00575350_ERZ1645189 | MGnify/ENA primary metagenome ERZ1645189 (study PRJEB40845, sample SAMN11283421) | freshwater sediment metagenome | isolation source: river sediment | host: Sediment | place: India: Jajmau, Kanpur | collected 2015-12-17 ...
GCTTCGTCAACTTGGCGAAGTTTGATCGTTCTTTACCCCATTACCACAATAGCCACCCAAAACACCGGGTGGCTATTACTATTATGAAAATGCGAGCTTTTTGCTATGTGCCATTAATCACAGTCCTTCTGTAAACAGTTTGAAGGTTCATGATAGTATTTTAGATATAATGAGCAATTTTTGGAGGGGTGTTCGAGCTATCGTGTTAGGGGTACTGTTCCTAGTGACTCTTTTTGTTTACCCAGCATTTTACCTACTACTCTTTTTTTTATTTTTGCAAATATTGTTGTCTGGAATAGTTTTTTCAAACAACTCTATATTGCTGAAAATTAAATATCTGTTTATTGCTTTGTGTTAAGGTACTTGATTTTATATGCCCTCTCTCTTTCCGCCTTAGAGAAAAAGCGTCAAGAAAATTGACGGAGTGTAGCGGTTAAAAAGCGTCCTTGTTTGACGAGCCGCCTACAAGCGGAGAGGAGTTTGGACGCTTTGAGCGAAACGCAGACAATTTTTAGCTTTTTATCGACAGCGGCGGCCTTTTTTGTTTACTTTTTGGGGCTGTAGCCAAAAAGTAAAAGCCTGTCCGGCTAGAGGACAAAATAAGAACTCTTTTTATCGGACAATAATATCTTGTAAAAGAAAACAACAATACTTATGACAGAAGAAATATTTCCCATCGTCAATGAACAAGGCGAAACCATCGGTACAGCTACCCGTAAAGAATGTCATTCCGGTAGTTTTCTGCTTCATCCGGTGGTTCATCTTCACGTTTTCAATGATAAAGGTGAACTCTATCTTCAAAAAAGAAACATGAACAAAGACATTCAGCCCGGTAAATGGGACACAGCCGTAGGCGGACATGTGAACCTGAACGAAACGGTGGAAATTGCCCTCTGCCGTGAAGCGGATGAGGAACTTCATATCAGTGGCTTTGTGCCTGTATTTGCATTCCGGTATGTATTTCGGAGCGAGGTGGAAAATGAATTGGTCAACAGCTATTATACACGATATTCCGGTGAAATAAATCCGGATAAAAGTGAGATTTCAGAGGGCAGGTTCTGGAAAACGGATGAGATAAAAGCTTGTTTGGGGAAAAACATATTCACTCCCAACTTTGAATCAGAGTTTCATAAACTCATGGCAGTTGTGAAATAAGTCAACAGAACAGTTCGTTACAGTCCAAAAAAAAAAGCATCACAAATCATGTGATGCTTTTAATTTATAATCCAATTTAAGTCTAAATCAAATGATGACCTAACGCCCAGTAAACAATGGCGGCAATGAGTGCGCTGACGGGGATGGTTAGAATCCAGGCAACCAGCAGCTGCCGGGTTACACCCCAACGAACGGCCGACAGGCGTTTTACCGAACCAACACCAATGATAGCACCGGTAATAGTGTGGGTAGTACTTACAGGAATTTTCAGGAATTCGGTCAGATACAATGTCAGCGCTCCGGCAGTTTCTGCCACCACTCCTTCAAAGGGAGTTACTTTGGTAATGCGGGTTCCCATTGTTTTTACAATCTTCCATCCACCGGACATCGTACCGAGCGAGATAGCCGTAAAACAGGCAAATGCAACCCAGTTCGGCAAATCATTGATGGAATTAATTCCGTAGCCAATTTCAGGATGCTGTATGTGTGTGGCAATCAAAGCGGCTGCAATTATACCCATTACTTTTTGCGAGTCGTTCAATCCGTGCCCGATACTGAACAGAGCAGATGAAACCAGCTGAAAATGCTTGAACCACGAATCGGCTTTGTGAGGATTCACCCGCTTGACAGACCACTGAAGTATGACAGAAATAACCATGGCCACCATCATCCCGATCAGTGGTGCCAAAAAGATGAAGGAGGCAATTTTCAGAATTACCGCACCTTTTACAACAGTCAATGAACCCCATTTGGCAATTGCTGCGCCGGCAAAACCTCCGATAAGCGTATGAGATGATGAAGAGGGGATTCCTAACCACCAGGTTAGCAAATTCCAGATGATGGCTGCAATAAGCCCCGAAAATATAATTGGCAGTGTTACAAAATCGGCAATCACGGTTTTTGAAACCGTATCAGCTATACCAAATCCTCCTATCAGATATTTGGCAATGAAGAATGCAACGAAATTGAACATGGCAGCCCACAGAACTGCCTGAAATGGAGTAAGCACTTTTGTTGATACGATTGTAGCAATCGAATTGGCTGCATCATGAAATCCGTTGATGAAATCAAAAATAAGCGCTAAAGCAATGATAACAATTAATAGCATCATAGTGTCAAATATTTTTTATTAAAAAAAGTGGTTTTCCTTGTAAAAATGAAAAAGGAAAAAACCACTCTTTTAGGCGTATTTAACAATAATCGTTTTAATAATTTTACCCACAGCCTCTGCAGCATCAGTTGCTTTTTCCAACTCATACATGATTTCTTTCTGTTTGATCAGTTCTACTCCGTCTTTCTGATTTTCGAACAGTTTAATTAAAAAATGTTCGTACACATCATCGGCTTTATTTTCAATCAAATGTAATTCAACACAATACTGAGAAACGTTTTTACGGCTTTTTTTCAAAACATCCAGTTCACCTACTGCTTTGTCAATCCATTCGCCAGTTTCCTGAATCAGCTTTACCAATTCTTTGGCTGCTGCAGGAATTTCTTTTGGATTATACAGGAAAATACGTTTGGCAGCACTGTTGATGTAATCTGTCACGTCATCCATTCGGGTTGCCAGATGATGTATATCTTCCCGATCGAAAGGAGTGATAAAGGTAGAATTTAATTCGTCAAAGATTCTGTTTGACAATGCGTCTCCTTTACGTTCTTCGTCTTTAATCATTTTATAGTAATCAGCAGCATTTTCGTGATTTCCTTTTTCCACAAATTCGGCCATTAAGGCAGAAGCATTTTTGATTACAGCTACTATTTCTTTTAAGAGAGGAAAAAATTTGGGTTCTTTTGGGGTGAACTTGCTGAAAAATGTATTATCCATTTACGTTTTTAATTTAATAATTAACAATAAAAACAATTTATTAATTTTTAAGTATATACAAATCAATCACTTATAAAACAATATAAAGTATTATAAAATCTTGACAAAATTAGTAAAAAAAAACAACCTGTTAATGCAATTTAATAAAAAATTAACAGAAATGTAACATCATGTAATTTTCTGATTATAAGACAATTACATGAGCGTAAATCAATCATTATATTAAATTGACAGGATTAAAAAAATTAAAGAATCCAAAGTTATTCATTTTCTGATAAAAAAAACATTTTCTAATAAAAAATATCATTGTCAGGTAAACATTTTAGAAAATTCCTGCAAGTTTTTCTAATATGTGACTTACCATAATGTCGCCTCTACGAGGCTTTAATTTTTAGCACCAGCGGTGCGACAATCTGGTAGAAAACAGATTACACCCATCAATAAAAGCTCCATCGGAGCGACATTATTTTTTCTTTTTCTTTTATCAGACAATAAAATTAAAAAAAATCTCAAAATCTTTTTTTAGGAATAGAATTTGTTATACATTTGCACAACTAATTAGTACTAACAAAAATTTTTCAGAAAATGGCTTACGTAATTAATGAAGATTGTATTGCTTGCGGTACCTGCATCAGCGAATGTCCGGTAGAAGCAATTTCAGAAGGTGATATCTATGTTATTGATCCTGATATCTGTACAGACTGCGGTACTTGTGCTGATGTATGTCCCTCAGAAGCAATCCATCCGGCGTAAATTAAATACGCAAAAAACTAAAAAAATCCTGTAAGTGTATCACTTACAGGATTTTTGTTTTTCAAAAGGAAAATATTTCCTTTGCTGCCACTTCGGCTGCCTGTCCTTTTCCGTACAGGTTAATCGAAAAATCGGATTTTTTCTGTTTGGTTTGCTCATAAGCGGTCACTATTTTTTCGGCATCACTTCCGGTCAGGGTGTTAAACCCATTTTCGACAAGCTCCACCCATTCGGTTTGTTCGCGCATGGTTATGCAGTGTTTTCCAAAGAAAAAGGCTTCTTTCTGTACCCCGCCACTATCGGTAATCACCATTTCGCAGTTTTTGAGCAGCACAATCATATCAAAATAACCCACCGGATCGATGAGTTTAAACGCTGGAACAATTTTCAGTTGCGCTAAAATATTCCGGGTTCGGGGGTGGATAGGCACTACAACAGGTGTTTGTCGGTTTATTTCATTCAAACCGGCAATTATATTTTGTAAATTTTCAGGTGAATCAGTATTTTCCTGACGATGAATAGTTGCCAAAATATACCGGGACAAGTTTATTGATTTCAATACGTTTGATTTCTCTTCTGCTTTTGCAGCGTAGAAAATAGCGGCATCCTGCATTACATCACCATTCTTTACAATTTTCGTGTTAAAATTATTAAAACCTTCTCTCTGGAGGTTATGGATGGCAGTATCAGTCGGACAAAGCAGCAAATCAGAAATCCTGTCGGTCAGGATGCGGTTAATTTCTTCGGGCATCTGCATGTTGAAGGAGCGCAATCCGGCTTCCACATGCACCACCGGTATATGAAGCTTGGATGCTGCCAGTGCTCCGGCAAGTGTAGAATTGGTATCGCCGTACACAAGCACTCCGTCGGGTAGTTCGTTCAGCAGTATTTCTTCTATTCCTTCCAGCATCCGACCGGTCATAGCGCCGTGTCCAACTCCGTGTATATCAAGGTTGTAAGTTGGTTTTGGGATTTCCATCTCTTCAAAAAAAACGTCCGACATATTGGCATCGTAATGCTGACCGGTGTGAATTATTTTTTCATCCACCCCAAGCAGGCTGAACTGACGACTCAATGTGGCTGCTTTCACAAACTGTGGTCGTGCACCCACGATGGTGATTATTTTTTTCATACGATTAATTGCCCCCTAACCCCCTAAAGGGGGAATAAGAAGGGAGATAATTTCTTATTTAGTTGCTAATGTATTAATTATTTCGGCTAATTCTCCTGTAAGCGATTTACGAGAGAATTTATCGATTGATTTGGCAGCTACTTTGAGATTTCCCTGTTTGTAACTGTTATAATAATCCAAAACGGCTTTTCGGGTATTTTCTTCGTCCTCAAAATCAACAATCATTCCGGCCTGAGTATCTTCAAGCACCTTTGCCACTTCGCCATCCACAGGACCGACAGCCAATATGGGTCTTCCCGCCGAGAGATATTCGAAGAATTTCCCGGTCAGAATTCCTTTTGCATTTGCCGTATTGTTAATCAGCAAAAGCAAAATCTGCGATGTCTGTTGCCTGGCATTTGCTTCGCTGTGCGGCAGGTATTCTGTTTTTTCCAACCGAGGAGTTAGGCCTAACTTTTCAATGTCTTCGAGAACAGAAAAGTCCGTTTTACCAATCAGCTGAATTTTCAGATCGGAGCGGAATTTTTCGTCTGCCGAACTAATTTCTCCGAGCACCTTCCAGAGTGTTTTCGGATTTCTGGCAGCATTGAGCGTACCGATGTGCGAAAGGGTAAACATGCTGTCAGGAGTGAGCGCTCTGCCGCTTACATCCGCGGCATCAAATCCGTTGGTAATCATCTCTATTCTTTGATGAGGAAGGCGGGCGAATTCATCCACCATGTCGTTGGAAACCACTACCACACAATCAGCTGATTGAATCACCTGTTTTTCAAGCTGATGATGTCTTTTATCGGCTAAGTAAGTCAGATTAAGCTCCTTGTAGAAGTCGATGTTGGTCCACGGATCTCTAAAATCAGCGATCCACGGAACATCCGGGTGCAGTTTTTTTAATCCAAGACCAATCATGTGCATGGAATGCGGAGGACCGGTAGTTACGATTGCTTCCACCGGATTATGCTCAAGGTATTCTTTCAGGTATTTTATGGATGGTTTTACCCAAAAAAGTCGCGGATCGGGAATCAGAAAATTTCCTCTTATCCAGATGGACAACCGTTCTTTCCATCCCGATTTTTTTGTCTCGGAGATAAAGCCGGCGTTGATTTTCTGGCCTTTTTTTCCGAACAGGTTTCGGTAAATATTATAAGGTTCCCAAATCGGTGTTTTAATCACTTCAACGCCTTCAGGGATGTCTTTGTAAAGCGAGTAATCTTCCGAAGGGTATTCCGGATTTTCAGGGGTGTATACGATGGGTTCCCATCCGAAATCACGCAGGTATTTTACGAATTTCAACCACCTTTGCACGCCTGCCCCACCTGAGGGTGGCCAGTAATAAGTTACAATCAATACCTTTTTTTTCATCTGAATGTGCATTATGTTAGCGCAGGAAATCAGCCGGATTGCTAACTTACAGCTATTCCTGAGCTAAAACACTCACAGCCCGTTTTATTCTTGCAATTGTTTCCTGCTTCCCGATAATTTCGGTGATATCAAATAAATGCGGACCTTTGGCGGCTCCCACGAGTGCCAGACGAAAAGCGTTCATTACAGCTCCCATGCCATAGCCTTTTTCTTCAATCCACTGAATGACAATCTTTTCCTGATTGGCGGCAGAAAAATCGTCGATTTGCTGCAATTTTTCAATCAGTTCGTTCATTTGTGCAGGCGTGTTTTCTTTCCAGCGTTTGCTTACGGTTTTTTCGTCGAAGGAAGTCGGTGCCTGGAAGAAGAAAAAGCCCTGCTCCCAGAGGTCGGTCACGAAATCAGCCCGTTCTTTTATCAATGCTACCACTTTTATCACTTTTTCCGAGTCTTCGATAATGTCTTTTTCTACCAGCACATGTTGGAAAATATCGGCAAGATCTTCGTTCGACTTCATTTGTAAGTATTTATGATTAAACCACTTACCTTTTTCATAATCAAATTTAGCACCGCTTTTGCTTACACGGTCGAGCGAGAAAAGATTAATCAGTTCCTGCATCGAAAATATTTCCTGCTCGTTTCCGGGATTCCATCCGAGCAATGCCAGGAAATTTACCATCGCTTCGGGGAAATAGCCTGCTTCACGATAACCTGAAGAAATGACTTCGGTGTTCGGATCTTCCCAGTCGAGCGGGAAAACAGGGAAACCAAGCCGGTCACCATCACGTTTACTTAACTTACCGTTACCATCGGGTTTGAGCAGCAGCGGCAGGTGGGCAAACTGCGGCATAAAACTCTCCCAACCCAGGTAGCGGTAGAGCAACACGTGAAGCGGTGCGGATGGCAACCACTCTTCGCCGCGGATAACGTGTGTAACCTCCATCAGATAATCATCCACCACGTTTGCCAGGTGATAGGTAGGCAATTCATCCACTGATTTGTAAAGTACCTTATCGTCCAGTACCGAGGAATTTATTACTACTTCTCCCCGAATCAAATCATTGACACAAATTTCGAGATTTGGTTCAATTTTTATACGTACCACATAATTTTCACCGGCTTCAAGTCTTTTCTTAACTTCTGCATCGGATAATGTCAGTGAATTCAGCATTCCGTTGCGTGTAGTGGCATCGTATTGAAAATTAGCTGTTTTTCCACGTTTCATATCGAGTTCAGCAGGAGTATCGAAGGCAATGTAAGCCAAACCTGCTTCCAGGAGCTGATTAACGTATTTTTTGTAAATATCTTTTCGCTCACTTTGCCGGTAGGGAGCATGTTTTCCGGTATTTTTAGCACCTATTCCTTCGTCAATTTCTATTCCAAGCCACTGGAGTGCTTCTACGATATACTCTTCGGCTCCGGGCACAAAACGGGCCGAATCGGTATCTTCAATTCGCAACAACATGTCGCCGCCATGCTGGCGTGCAAACAAATAATTATACAAAGCCGTACGAACTCCGCCTATATGCAGCGGGCCGGTTGGACTCGGGGCAAATCGCACCCTCACTTTTCTGTTCATTATAAAATATGGATGATTTAACTGCAAAATTACGTAAAAGTTTAGTAAGTTCAAAAGTTTGAACCTTCTATTGATAAAAGACCCACCTGCTTACCAATAACTGACAGCAATTGTTTCCTGTTGAATGACATCAAAAAAAAACCTTTCGGATTCATCCGAAAGGTTTTTGTTCTTGTTCTCCTAAAACAATCATTCCATTTTCTTTCTCCTTTTGGAGAAAGTATCCGTCGAATGACGGAGGATAGAGGTGTGGGGTCAGGAGTGATTTTATTCCTGATTCAGGGTTACACGTTTGAAAGCCACGCAGGTTAAATGTTTTTTTGCAAGCACTTCTTTTACAGTTGTTTTTCCGGCTTCTTCGCCGCCACCTTCGTATTTTTGTTCTAAAAGGGTATATTCCTTGAAGAATTTTGCCATACGTCCTGCAGCAATGCTGTTCACTTTCTGTTCGGGAAGAGACGCTGATTTTTCAGCAACGACTGTTGACTTTATTTCGCGTGCTTTGGCTGCATCTTCTGCAGTAATCCAGCCTTTTGCCATGTTTGATTCTATGTGGTCATCGCTATCAACGTGGGCAGGATTTATGCCGGCTTTTTTCAACGCAACTTCAACTTCCTTTGCAACCAGTTCGGTTTTGGTTTTTTCGATAGCTACTGCCAGCTCGTTATCTTTTATCTTCTGAGGTACAGCAGATTCATCAATAGCTACAGGTGACATAGCCGCAATGTGCATTGCCACACCGTGAATGGTTTCGTATTCTGCGTCATTTTCAGCAAAGGCTACGATTGTGGCCAGTTTGTTGCCCGGATGAATGTAAGTTGTTACTGTGCCGCCTTTTACAAATTCATAATAGTCCAACTCCAGTTTTTCGCCGGTAATTCCGGAACGTTCAGTTACAAGGTCTGCTATTGTACGCCCGTCAGCAGTAAAAGTCAACGCTTTAAGTGCATCTAAACTTTCAGGTTTTTCTGCTATTGCTTTATCGAGAATTGATTGTGTCAGTGCTATAAAATCAGCATTTTTTGCCACAAAGTCAGTTTCACATTTCAGTGCTAATACAGCTGCAAATCCATCTTTTTCCCCTGCAAGCACACAACCTTCAGATGCTTCACGGTCGCTGCGTTTTGCTGCTACAGCTTGTCCTTTTTTACGAATAATTTCTATTGCTTTATCAAAATCGTTTTCGGCTTCGATGAGTGCGTTCTTGCAATCCATCATTCCGGCACCTGTCATGGTACGCAATTTTGAAATTTCTGCCATTGTTACTGCCATAATAATAAGTTTTTAGATACCGACCCCTAAACCCTGATTGGAGATAAAAGTCTTGTATGTTTGTTAATTTTTTTTCTATTTAAAAAAGGTTACAAGCTACAACTAAATTATAACCCGTAACCCTGTTTTTAGTACCCGTTTTCCCCTTCAGGGGTTGGGGCTGTTTTTTATTCTTCTTCTTTTACGAATTTTTTCACCACATTGGCTTTCATCGCATCATCGTCTTCTTTTTGAGTTCTTGGTCTCTTCGAAATGCGTGATTTCCTTTCTTTTGCTTCCGGTGCTTCGGCAGCTTCGGAGTCAGTTTTCTCAATCTTACGTTCTTCAAGTCCTTCCTGAACGGCTGCACAAATGGCATTGAGAATTACTTCAACTGATTTTGTTGCATCGTCGTTGGCCGGGATTACGAAGTCCACTTCGTTCGGATTTGAGTTGGTATCAACGATTCCGAAAACGGGAATACCGAGACGTTGAGCTTCTTTCACTGCGATTTGTTCTTTCATCACATCCACCACAAAGAGTGCTGAAGGCAAACGGGTCAAATCGGCGATTGAACCAAGGTTCTTTTCCAGTTTTTCACGCTGACGGGTTATCTGAAGTTTTTCGCGTTTGGAAATATTATCAAAAGTTCCGTCAGTTGCCATCTTGTCGATGCTCGACATTTTTTTCACGGCTTTACGGATGGTCGGGAAGTTGGTCAACATACCGCCTGCCCAGCGTTCTGTAATGTATGGCATTCCGATTGACAGTGCTTTTTCGGCTACTACATCTTTTGCCTGCTTTTTGGTAGCTACGAAAAGGATTTTACGACCTGATTTAGCTATTTGTTTTGCAGCAGCGGCAGCTTCATCTATTTTCACAACAGTTTTGTGCAAATCAATGATATGAATACCATTGCGTTCCATAAAGATATACGGAGCCATTGCTGGGTTCCATTTACGTTTCAGGTGACCAAAGTGGCAACCGGCTTCTAATAATTCTTCGAAATTTGTTCTTGACATTCTTGAGTTTTTTAATTTTTTGTTTACTTTCTTTTTAATTCTTACTTTTAGAATCAATCTTTAAGTAGTTTGCCACCTGTATATTTTTTCCGGTGAGGATTTTTGATGAGTGCAAAATCTTAAAAATTTAGATACTAAACTTATATGAAGGTCTTTTGCTTTCACAAACTCCCTTACTATACAGCAATCCCAAAAAGTCCCCCTTTCGGGGGATTTAGGGGGCTTATTTTTCTTAACGTTTGGAGAACTGGAATCTCTTGCGGGCTTTTGGCTGACCCGGTTTTTTACGTTCCACTTCGCGTTGGTCGCGGGTCATGAAACCTTCGGATTTCAATGCTTTCTTGTCTTCGGGATTAATTTTTACCAGTGCGCGTGCAATTGCCAGACGCAATGCTTCAGCCTGTCCGTTGTAACCGCCGCCGCCGAGGTTTACCCGGATATCGTATTTCTCTACTACTCCGAGTTTGTTCAGGGGTTGTTTAACAATATATTGCAACAATGGTGACGGAAAATAATTGGCAAGTTCGCGTTTGTTGATGGTAATCTGTCCTTTTCCTTCACTTACGAAAACGCGGGCTACAGCTGCTTTTCTTCTTCCTAATGCATTTATAACTTCCATATCGGTTATTTAAGTGAGTTTAAATCAATTTGTTTTGGTTTCTGAGCTTGCATATTATGTTCGGCACCTGCAAACACATATAAATTGTTGATAATCTTGTCGCCAAGACGATTTTTGGGCAACATGCCTCTTACCACCTTACGGATAAGACGATCCGGATCTTTAGCCATCAGGTCTGCAGGAGTATATTCTCTCTGACCGCCCGGATAACCGGTATGACGAAGATAAACGCGGCCGGTCCATTTGTCGCCGGTCAGTCGTACTTTTTCGGCATTGATAACGATCACATTATCGCCGCAATCCACATGAGGAGTAAAACTTGGTTTGTATTTTCCACGCAAAAGTTTTGCAACTTTCGAGCCCATACGTCCCAACACCATATCGGTAGCATCTACTACCACCCATTCTTTCTGCACGGTTGCTTTATTGGCAGAAATGGTTTTATAACTTAACGTATCCACTTTATAATAGTATTTTTTTTGTTATTAATACTGTCATTCACTCTACGGGACAAACTGCTATGAGAGAGGCTAATCGGCACATATCAGGATGTTTTTTCCGACGGTAAAAACGACCATTTTCCGGGATAATAAACGGACTGCAAAAATACTGCTTTTATTTTGATTGACAAAATAATAACTAAAGTTTTTTTTAGTGATTTTCGGTTGAAATTTGCAGGCGTGCAATTCTTTGGTTGACTTACAATGTAGGGGGGCTGTCGAATAATGGAGAAACGGGAAAAAATCAGTATTTCAGTTCTCCGGCTCCCTGTCGGACCAGTTCGGGTTCTTCGCCCGTACAGTCAATGACCGTAGAGTGGATGATTCCGCCGAATCCGCCGTCGATTACCAGATCAACGCGGTTGTCGTACATTTCATGGATCAATTCCGGATCGGTAAAGTACTCTTCAGTCCTGTCGTTCATGGGTATGGAGCTGGTCATGATCGGATGGCCCAGTTCACGCACTATTTCGAGCGTGATATTATTGTCGGGGATACGTATGCCTACATTTTTCCGGTTTTTGAACAGTTTTGGCAGGCTGTTGCTGCCTTGCAGGATAAATGTGAAGGGTCCGGGCAGGTTTTTTTTCATCAGTTTGAAGGCGGTATCGTCCATTCGGGCATATTCGCTCACCTGGCTCATCTGATGACATATAAAAGAAAGGTTGGATTTGTTGTCCTTGTTTTTGAGTTTTGAGATGGTTTCGATGCCGCTTGCATTAAATATATCACAGGCAAATGCATATACGGTATCCGTAGGGATGATAATCACTCCCTTGTTGCGCAAAACCTCCACTACGTGACGGATTTTGATTGGATTCGGATTTTCTTCGTAAATTTTTACCACGTTGATTTTACTGAAAAAACAGATTTGCAAAAATACAAAAAAATCCTGCATACATGCATGTTGCAGGATTTTAATTGTTTTTTAGAACCGCTTTAAATTAAAAGGCATCAATGATGGCTTTGAAATCGGCCACTTTGAGTGATGCTCCGCCTATGAGTCCGCCATCCACATCGGGATTGGCAAACAGCTCGGCGGCATTGCCCGGATTACAGCTTCCGCCGTAAAGAATGGAGGTGTTGTCGGCCACCTCTTTGCCGTACTTATCGGCTACGAGGCTGCGGATGTAGGCATGTATTTCCTGTGCCTGTGCAGCTGTAGCTGTAAGTCCGGTGCCGATAGCCCATACCGGCTCATAAGCGAGTACGATTTTCGAGAATTCTTCTTCCGTGAGATTAAACACTGAGCCTTCGAGCTGTGCTTTTACCACCTCATTCTGTTGATTGGCTTCGCGTTCTTCTTTCAGTTCGCCGATGCAAAAAATGGGTTTCAGATCGTTTTTTAGTGCTACGAGTACTTTGTTTCTGAGTATTTCATAGGTTTCGCCGTAATAAGCTCTGCGTTCGGAGTGACCAAGTATTACGTATTCTGCACCGGTTGATTTCACCATGGATGCACTGATTTCGCCCGTGTAGGCACCCGATTCTTTTTCGGCACAATTTTGGGCTGCCACATGTACTTTAGTTGTATCCACTTGGGCAGCTGCGCTTGCCAGATGAATAAACGGAGTTCCGATAATTACCTGGCAATTGGGTGTTGCATCCGCCAGTACGTTGTTTAACTCGGTGGCAAGCGCCAGTCCTTCCTGCAGGGTTTTGTTCATTTTCCAGTTTCCTGCTACGATGTTTTTTCTCATATAAAAAATTTTATTAAAAGTCTCCTGATTCCCCTCCCGCCTTGCGGGATAAACTCCGGGGAACTTAAAAGATTTTGTTGTTGTTATTGTTATTTTTTTTACAAATTATGTTTTTAAGCCTCCATTTCGGAGTGGTTTGGAGAGGCTAAAAATCTCTCCAGTTGCGTTTTTCTTTTATCGTTCCGTTTTCTATCACCATCAATCCCGGATTGGCGCGAATGATTGTTTTCAGGGTTATCGGATCTGTTTTGCAGAAAGGATAAGTTACACCGTGCTGTTTTGCGAATTTTTCGATTTCTTCATCGGGTGAAGCCGTAAGAGCATAAAACAGTTCGTTGTCGGCTTTTGCCTGCCGGTAAAGTTCTTCGGTTTTAGCCACTCCTTTTTCGGATGCTTTGCTGACGTCATACATGATGAGCAGGTGGACTTTTCCTTTGTGGTGAATTACTTCGTCGGTAATATCGATTTGGTTCGCATCTACGATGGTAAAATTATGAATCGGAGGTTCGTAACCTTTTTCAATCAGCGTGGATTTCTGCTCCACAAAAGTCCATGTACTGTCATTTTTAGGATAATTTTCCAGTGTAAATTCCCGGCTCACTCCGTCTTTGCTGTAGATAAACGTGGTTTCGTACTTATCGGTTGGTTTTCCGGGTGGCACCTGCATGGCTGCCGGGATATTTACACCCACTTTGTACGGACGGAAATCAATCATGGGCAGATGACTGTAGCTGTATACTGATAAAGCAACGCCTGAAGCGATAAACAGCAGCAATAAAATCCACTCGATGGCAGGCAGAAATATCCGGCGGAGTTTTCCGTTGAAAATGAGCAAAATAACTATGAGAAAAGTGATTACAATATTTTTATAGAAAGTTGCCCAATTGGATATAATCAGTGCATCGCCAAAGCAACCGCAATCTGTCACCGGATTCGCGAGGGCTACGTAGAGGGTTAGCGGGAGCATAAACAGCATAAACAGGAGGGCAGCTAAGGATGTTGTTTTCAGTTTTATTTTGAGCAAAAAGCACAGTCCGATTGCCAGTTCGAGGGTTGAAAGAGCTATAGCTGCGGGAAAAGCCATGAAGGTGAGTTGACCGAAAAAGCCGCCAAAGGCATTCAGGTAGTCTTCAAATTTATAGGTGGAGCCGAGCGGGTCTATCGCTTTTACAAATCCGGAAAAGATGAAAACAGCAGCCAGCAAAAGGCGGATTATTTCAAGCAGGATAATGAAAGTTTTATGCAAAGGCGTTTCTGTACGGGAAGTTCCGGTTTTGTATCTGTATGGATTTTCTTTAATCATTTTCAAAAAGTTAGGTACCTTTATTCTCCAAATTCAATTTTTATGAGACCGAAAACGGCATAATTTATCATATCAAAGTAGTTGGCGTCAATGCCTTCTGAAATAAGAGTCTTACCCTGATGATCCTCTATTTGCTTGGTGCGGTTTATTTTCATCAGAATCAAATCGGTATAGGATTCAATGCGCATCAGCCTCCATGCTTCGTCGTAATCGTGGTTTTTGGCTTCCATAAGTTGTTTGGCCCTGAGGATGTACTTTTCGTAAAGCTCCAGTGCATTTTCAGGTTTCAAATCATCGCAGGTTGTCTCACCCAGTTCCAGCTGAATGAGACCGATGACTCCGTAATTGACAATAGCTATCAGCTCACCGCGGATATCTTCGCCCACTTTGTTCACTCCTTTGGTTTCGATAGAGCGTATCCGGTTGGCTTTGATAAAAATCTGGTCGGTGACCGAAGTCTGACGCAAAATACGCCAGGAGGCACCGTAGTCTTTCAGTTTTTTTTCAAATATTTCCCTGCAAATTGCCCTTACGTGGTCGTATTGCCGGTCGGTACTGGTCATAAGTGGTTGATTTGATTTTGGTTTGCAAAATTAACAATTTTTCGGCAACAACACAAAAATGTAGCTGACAAATAACACCCGGTAAGTAGTCAAAAAAGTTTAAATAAGTTAAAAAGCGGTTTTTAGCTTAAGAGAACACACCCAGGGAGCGGTTTTTATGTTTGTTTTTTACTTTCTTTCGAATCGTTGTTCGAGGTTTTGTTCGCGGTGAACCAAATTGACTTCTATTCCAAATTTTTCGCTGATATGCTCGGCCATTTTCTGGGCTGAATATACCGACCGGTGCTGCCCGCCGGTACATCCGAAAGATACCATCAGATTGGTGAATTTTCGTTCCATGTATCTTTTTACGGTGGTATCTACCATGTTGTAGGCATTGTCGAGCAGGCGGATTATCTCGCCGTCTTCTTCCAGAAATTGTATGACCGGAGTATCGAGTCCATTGAGCGACTGGAAACGTTCGTATTTTCCGGGATTGTTTACCGCGCGGCAATCGAATACAAATCCGCCTCCGTTGCCCGAGTCGTCGTTAGGCATTCCTTTTTTGTAGGAGAAGCTATACACGGTCACCACCAGCGGTTTATCCAGATTCACTTCCCGGAACTGCTTGAGGGCTGCCATTTCATGCAATACGTTCATCAGGTAGGGGAATGCCGAAAAATCGCAGTGCTGCATTACTTCGCGCAGATTTTCGAGTGCATACGGAATGCTTTGCAGGAAATGCGGTTTTTTCTCAAAATAGCCCCTGAAGCCATAAGCGCCAAGCACCTGCAGCAATCTGAAGAGCACAAAATGATCCAGCATTTCGCGGAATTCCGTTTCGTTTACATCCCTGTGCTCTCCGAGCGATTTTATGTACGTATCGAGCAGTTCGCCCCGAAGTTCGGCTCCGTACTGTGCCTTGGCCTGCCAGAGAAACGAAGCCACATCGTAGAAAACGGGGCCTTTTCGGCCACCCTGATAATCGATAAAGTAAGGTTCACCCTCTTTTATCATCACGTTACGGCTCTGAAAATCGCGGTACATAAAGCAATCGATGGGCGCCTGCAGTAATTTATCGGCAAAGCGGTCAAAATCATCTTCGAGCCGGTTTTCCTGAAATTCCAGCCCGGTAGCTTTCAGAAAACAGTATTTGAAGTAATTCAAATCCCAGAGCACCGATCGCTTGTTGAACTCCGGCTGCGGATAGCAAATGGAAAAATCAAAGCCTTCAGCTCCTTTTATTTGTATTTTTGCGAGCATGTGCATGGTTTTGTGCAGCAATTCTTTTTCGTCCGAGCTGAAAACCCGTGTAAGTCTCCCCTTTCGCAGATAATCAAAAAGCACCGTATCGCCCAGGTCCTCCTGAAGGTACTTGAGATTGTCGTCAGATTTGATGATAAACTCAGGTACGGGCAACGCTTTGGCTTTGAAATGTTTGGACATTTCAATGAATGCGTGGTTTTCTTCGGCCGATATCCCTACCACCCCGATGAGCGAGATGTCTTTATTCTGCAGGCGGTAATACTTCCTGTTGGAGCCTGATACAGTGAGCCTTACTTCAGTATCGGCATTGGTACCGGTGGCTTTTTTGAAAAGTTCTTTTAATGAGGGCATTATTGCAGTTAATTTGTTTTTATTGAATGTTTTGCAAATTTACAAATAAAAAGAATACCATTGAGGTATGAAAAATGAATTTTTCACAAAACTACAACTCAAACGTGTTATATGTTTGGTTAGATTTGTCAGCTTTTTATAAAATTAGTATATTTGCACCTGAATTGTGGTCACCACAATTTTTACCTGTCTATCACTATTTTTTCTATGAAAAAACACGTTGGTATATTGATATTTTTTCAATTAACTATTTTTTTCTCCGCTATAACTCAGACAATTCATCACTGGGAAACTGCGGTTTTCAAAGATGACAGCTGGAAATATTTCGTTGGGAAATCCGAGCCAGATACTCAGTGGCGTCAACTGAATTTCGACGATTCATCCTGGAATTCAGGCCAGGGCGGATTCGGATATGGCGACAACGATGATAATACCATTATTGAACAGGATGCACTTCCCACATATCAGTATCCTCCATCCGTGTACCTTCGCATCAAAATCAACATCCCCGACACCAGCAAGATTTCATACGGAGTACTCCAAATGGATATTGACGATGCGTTTGTAGCCTATATCAACGGCAATGAAATTGCCCGGTTGGGTATCGGGACCAAAGGTGACTATCCGGCATTCAATCAACTTGGGGCAAATCATGAGGCCACCATGTATGCCGGTGGATCGCCCGAGAATTTTCTGATAACCAAAGCCACCCTTCGCAGCTGCCTGAAACCCGGCCAGAATGTTTTAGCCATTCAGGTACACAACAGCTCTTACACATCATCCGATATGTCATCCAATGCTTTTCTTTCGTTTGCCATTCGGGATGCTTCCGTCATATTCAGACCCACACCCTTCTGGTTTGTTGAGCCTGATTTATCAGGAATTACACCCGATTTTTCCTCATCCAATCTTCCGGTAATTATGATCAATACCAACGGTGCTGCAATCATTGACGAACCCAAAATTCCGGCCGATATGAAAATCATTTTTCACGACGACAACTCCCGGAACTATCTTTCTGACCCGGCAAATGTGTATGATGGTAAAATCGGAATCGAAATCAGGGGTGCTTCTTCTGCCGGCTTTCCTCAAAAGCCCTACGGACTGGAAACACGCGACATGACAGGAGCCAATCTGAACGTTTCGCTGCTCGGAATGCCGGCAGACAATGACTGGGTGCTGCTTTCCAACTGGAATGACAAGGTGTATATGCGAAATACCCTTGCTTTTGAATTATTCAGAAAAATGGGACATTATGCACCCAGGATGAGACATTGTGAAGTGGTAATGAACAATGAATATCAGGGTATTTACCTTTTTGGTGAAAAGATAAAGCAGGGCAAACCATCCCGGGTAAACATTGCCAAACTCACCATGCTTGACGACTCGGGCGATGATGTGACAGGTGGATACATTTTCAAAACAGACTACGACGACGGATACGGAACCTACTGGACAAGCAGTTACTCTCCGTTGAATCGTCCACGGGGAGTGGTGAGATTTGTATATCACGTCCCGAAAGCTACCGACCTGATTGATGCCCAGAAAGAGTACATCAAAAATCATGTAAACACCGTAGAATCGGTGCTATACGGCACCAATTTCAAAGATCCCGTGAATGGATACAGAAAATATCTCGACGTCAGTTCATTTGTTGACTATTTTATTATTGGCGAATTGTCGAGGAATGTAGATGCATACAAGAAAAGCCGCTTTTTCTACAAAGATAAAGACAGTAAGGATATTAAGATTTATTCAGGTCCGGTATGGGATTACGACTGGGCCTGGAAAAATATGAATGATTGTTATTTTCTGAGTAATACAAACGGTACCGGATGGGCATACAAAATAAACGAATGTAACGTGTCGCCCGTACCTCCTTCGTGGGAAGTAAGAATGCTTCAGGATCCTTATTTTGCCAATGCTATCAACGACAGGTATTTCAGTCTTCGAAAAACCATTCTGAGCCAATCTTTCATCAATAATTACATTGACTCGGTAGCCAATCTGCTTTCCGAAGCCCAGATACGTCACGAGAAAAAATGGAAAACGCTGGGTAAAAACGTCGGAGCACCTGAGATTGACGCACAGCCTACCACTTTTGCCGGTGATATTACGAAGTTCAAAAACTGGATTACCACCCGGCTTGCCTGGCTGGATGCCAATATGGTGGGCGAATCAACAGCTGTAACCGAACTGAATGCCTATGCCAACCTGCAGGTTTATCCAAATCCTGTTCAGGATGAATTAAATGTGAAAGCTGATGTAAATATTAAACGAATAATTTTACTGAACTCACTCGGGCAATACATTACCGATGTGCATCCCGCCAACAGCAGTCACCTGATAAATACATCAAATTTGCCACGTGGAATGTATATCATCAACGTAACGCTCAGCGACGGTCATACACTCACCCGAAAAATAATCAAAGAATAGCTCTGAAAAAGCTTAAAAAAAGGAAATTTGCCGCAAGTTTTTGTGAAGTGGAAGATAAATGATCACACAACAAACACAAGACATCAGTTGATTTTAATCTGAATCAAATATAGTTTTCACTCTTTTTTTTGTAACTTTGCAGTCCGTTTTTTTGGATTTATTGTTGCACAGTTAGTTGGTTATACAGGTAAACGCCTGATATAAAAAGGTTTGAATTGTTCAATTCCATTGAGCAAAATCTGACCGGTTAACTTATCAATTCAATAAACCATCAACTTAACAAACAGAACAGACTAACAATGAGCATAGAATTAAGCGAACAAGAACTATTCAGACGTCAGAGTCTGACCGAATTGCGCAACCTGGGCATTGACCCCTACCCCGCTGCCGAATATCCAACCAACGCTTTCTCCACCGAAATAAAAGCCGCTTTCAACGATGAGGAAGAACCCAAACGCGAGGTTTGCATAGCCGGAAGAATCATGAGCCGCCGTATTATGGGTAAAGCATCCTTCGCAGAACTGCAGGACAGCAAAGGACGAATACAGGTTTACATAAGCCGCGACGACATAAATACCGAAGCCCAGCCGGAGATGTACAACACCGTTTTCAAAAAACTGCTTGACATCGGTGATTTTATCGGCATCAAAGGATTTGTATTCCGCACCCAGATGGGCGAAATAAGCATTCATGCACAGGAACTTACCGTGCTGAGCAAATCGCTCAAACCACTCCCCATCGTGAAATACAAGGACGGCGTGGCTTATGATGCATTCGAAGATCCGGAGCAACGCTACCGTCAGCGCTATGTGGACCTGGTAGTGAATGAAGGCATTAAGGATATATTCCTCAAACGTACCCGCGTATATCAGTCCATGCGCGATTTTTTCAACAACGAAGGCTACATCGAGGTAGAAACTCCCGTACTGCAGCCCATTCCGGGCGGAGCAGCCGCCAGGCCCTTCATCACGCATCACAATGCACTCGATATACCGCTTTATCTGCGGATTGCCAACGAACTTTACCTGAAAAGGCTTATTGTAGGCGGATTTGAAGGAGTGTATGAATTCTCCAAAAACTTCCGCAACGAAGGGATGGACCGCACGCACAATCCGGAGTTTACGGCTATGGAAATTTACGTTGCTTACAAGGATTACAACTGGATGATGGACTTTACCGAGCGGATGGTGGAAAAAGTGTGTCTGGATGTAAACGGCACTACCAAAGTGAAAATAGGTGATCGCGAAATCGACTTCAAAACTCCCTACAAGCGCATATCGATGATTGACAGCATCCGGGAACACACCGGCATTGACATCAACGGGATGAACGAAGAACAACTTTTCGAAGTCTGCAAAAAACTGAACGTAGAAGTGGACGACACCATGGGCAAAGGTAAGCTCATCGACGAAATTTTCGGTGCCAAATGCGAAGGCAACTACATACAGCCCACCTTTATCACCGATTATCCGCGCGAAATGAGCCCACTCTGCAAGCGTCACCGCACCAATCCGGAGCTCACTGAGCGATTCGAACTGATGGTGAACGGCAAGGAACTGGCCAATGCCTACTCGGAACTGAACGACCCGATCGACCAGCTCGAACGTTTCCAGGAACAACTGAAACTCTCCGAAAAAGGCGACGACGAAGCCATGTTTATCGACCTGGATTTTGTACGCTCGCTGGAATACGGCATGCCCCCCACTTCGGGAATGGGTATCGGTATGGACCGGCTCGTAATGCTTATGACCGGCCAGGAAGCCATTCAGGAAGTACTCTTCTTCCCCCAGATGAAACCGGAAAAAGCAGCGCAGAAAGACACGACAGATAAATTCACAGCACTCGGCATACCCGAAGACTGGGCACCGGTAGTGCAGAAAGCCGGAATTCTGAAAGTGAAAGACCTTGCGGGGCTCAATGCCAACAAATTTCATCAGGATATATGCGGCATTAACAAAAAGAACAAAATGGACCTGAAAAATCCATCCAGAGAAGATGTACAAAGTTGGATAAGTGCGGCTGAAAACCTGGCCTGAGAATTTATTACACAAAACATCTTCCCGAAAAACAAACCGACTGATTTACACGTTATCTGATTACTGAAGTCATTTTCAGGAATCCAGATAACCGACCGAATTCAATAGTAATTTTCGTAAAATCATAATTCAACCAAATGATAGCAGAAAGCATTGAATGGGGAAATTCAAACATTTCAATTTCGGAGGTATTAGCCGAAACGCCCATCAGAGATAGTTCTGACAAGGCACGGATAGCTATAATGGGAGGCGGCAGCTGGGCTACCGCCCTGGCCAAAATAGCGCTTTCTAATTCAAAATACATCAACTGGTACATGCGCCGACAGGAGCAAATCGATGAATTTATCCGGTTGGGCAAAAATCCATCGTACCTCACGGGAGTGAAATTCGATACCGACCGCATCACATTCACCAGCGATATAAATAAAGTGGTGCGCACGTCGGACATACTGATATTTGCCACTCCCTCCCCTTTTCTGAAACAACACCTGAAAAAACTGAAGCGAAAAATTGACAATAAGATTGTGGTTTCGGCCATCAAGGGCATTGTTCCCGAAGAAAACATGCTTATTTCGGATTATTTTATCGAAAAATACAAGGTTCCGGCAGAGAATGTGCTGGTGATAGGCGGTCCGTGTCATGCCGAAGAAGTGGCACTCGAGCGGCTCTCATACCTCACCATAGCCTGCAAATCGCGCGAGAAAGCACGTTATGTGGCCGATAAGCTTGTAAATCCCTACATCCATACCCGCATAAGCGACGATGTATATGGTCTGGAATACACTTCGGTGATGAAAAATATCTACGCCATAGCATCGGGCGTATGCCACGGGCTGAAGTACGGCGATAACTTTCAGGCGGTGCTCATATCCAATGCACTGCAGGAAATGAACCGGTTCTGTACGGCCACCAATCCGCAGCACCGCGACATCAGCGAGTCGGCTTTTCTGGGCGATTTACTGGTTACCGCCTATTCGAAATTCAGCCGCAACCGGCTCTTCGGATCAATGATAGGGAAAGGTTACTCGGTAAAAACAGCACAAATGGAAATGGAGATGATAGCCGAAGGTTATTACGCCACAAAAACCATACACGAACTCAACGAGAAATATCAGGTGAAAATTCCCATTGTGGAAGCCATCTACAATATACTGTACGAAAAAAGATCACCCGTGATTGAAATAAGGGAACTTACCGGGAAAATGCAGTAGCGAAAGCCTCCTAAAATCCCGCGAAGGCAGACATACTGCTCTTATATTTAACAGATAATTATTATACCTGAACTCCAAAATCTCCCCTTCGGGAGGGTTAGGGGGCAATAAAATTATTAATATGGAACATATCAAATTAACAATCGACAAAGCTTACGGATTTGTACAGGCCGATAAAGTGGCTGCCTACAAAGCTGATGCCGAGGCTGCCAACCTGGCACTCCAGAATGGAACCGGCAAAGGCAACGACTTTCTGGGCTGGCTCAACCTGCCCGCCGAAATTGACGAAGCACACCTGGCTGATGTGGAAAACACAGCTAAAATTCTCCGCGACAACTGCGAAGTGGTGGTGGTAATCGGTATCGGCGGCAGCTACCTGGGCGCCAAAGCCGTAATCGACGCACTCTCCAACAGCTTCGACTGGTTGCAGACCAAACGCACATCGCCCGTAGTAGTGTATGCCGGGCAGAATATCGGCGAAGATTACCTCTACGAACTGCAGGAACTGCTGAAAACAAAACGATTCGGCATCATCTCTATCTCCAAGTCTGGAACAACCACCGAACCCGCGCTGGCATTCCGCCTGCTGAAAACACAGCTGGAAGAACAACAGGGCAAGGAAGAGGCTAAAAAACTGATTGTGTGCATCACCGACAAGGCAAAAGGTGCACTCCGTGTACTCGCCAACCGCGAAGGACTGAAAACTTTCATCCTTGAGGACAACATTGGCGGACGCTACTCGGTACTCTCGCCCGTGGGATTACTCCCCATTGCTGTTGCCGGAATGGATATCCGCCAGCTCGTTCAGGGAGCAGTAACCATGCAGCAGGTTTGCGGCACCGGAACGGCTTTCGAAGAAAATCCTGCTGCTCAGTATGCAGCCGTGCGCAACGAACTCTACCGTACGGGCAAAAAAACAGAAATACTGGTCAACTTTCACCCCAAACTGCACTACGTGTCCGAATGGTGGAAACAGCTGTACGGAGAAAGTGAAGGCAAGGACAACAAGGGAATCTTCCCGGCATCCGTTGATTTCACCACCGACCTGCACTCCATGGGACAATGGATTCAGGAAGGTGAACGGACTATTTTTGAAACAGTAATTTCTGTAAAAGAGCCGAACCACACCAAAATTTTCCCGCATTCGGAAGAAAACCTGGACGGACTGAACTTCCTGGCCGGAAAACGGGTGGATGAAGTGAACAAAATGGCCGAACTCGGCACCATGATTGCGCACATTGACGGCGGTGTACCGAATCTGAAAATTGAACTTCCGAAGTTGAATGAATATTACCTGGGCGAACTTATCTATTTCTTCGAAAGAGCCTGCGGTATCAGCGGTTACCTGCTGGGCGTCAATCCGTTCGACCAACCGGGTGTGGAAGCTTATAAGAAAAACATGTTTGCACTGCTCGAAAAACCGGGCTACGAAGAAGAGACTAAGGCTATTAAAGCAAGGCTGTAGGTTAGTATTGAGTTCTGAGTTCTGTCCCGATAGCTATCGGGAGAGTTCTGAGTTCTGAGTAATTTATAATCGAATATAAAAATCCATCTGAAGAGGTTCAGGTGGATTTTTTTTGTTTAAAGTTGGCCGAATGAAGGGTGTCTCAC